>Ga0207933_1001190_pt1 | contig 20867 bp, 21 predicted proteins | sample NGESurdeep092012_4_FD_184488 | JGI IMG/M metagenome (GOLD analysis project Ga0207933, IMG submission 184488) | Arctic peat soil microbial communities from Barrow, Alaska - NGEE Surface sample F53-3 deep-092012 (SPAdes) | ecosystem: Environmental > Terrestrial > Soil > Wetlands > Peat ...
CTCCCGCCCCCGCAGGACGATCCCAGCCGTTCGCCTGGACTGCTCGCGCCGCTTCCCAAACGGGGACCGGGCGTGCGGCGGCTCAACAAGGTGCCTTTGCTGATCTTTATCGGCGGCGTGTGCCTTGCGGTGGGGGCGTTCGGTTACACCTACCGGGACCGCCTGCAATCCTCCGCCGCGTCCCGGCACGACGCAGACACCAAGGCGCAGGGCGCCAGTGGCGCGGCCGTGCTCGATGGCGCGCCACAGACGGGTGAAATCCAATCCGCGGCCTTTCGGCCAGCGGCGTCAGCGCGACCGGCACGGCCGGCTGTCGCGCCGCCGGCGCAGGTGCTGGCCAGCCCGTCCGACCACGCCCAGCCATCGGGGCAGAGCGACGATCCCGCGGTGCAGGCCCGCAAGCAGGCGTGGCAGAGCTACTATCAGCAACTCGCCGCGCTCAAGCAGTCCCGCCAGCAGGACGCAACGAACGCCTTAAAGGCGGACACAGCACCCACTGGGATGACGGGCGTTGGTGCAATGTCATCGACCGGGGGGCCATCAACGGGGGGCGAGACCAGTGGCGACGCAGCACTATCGCCGGCGCAGGGCATGCCAACACAGTCCGCGGCCTTCTCCGGATCGCCCGGTTATCGCCTTGCGCCTGGCGGTCTGGGCGTCGGCAATGGCTACCCGATCTTGCCGCCAGCCGGTCCCGACCCGGCCGGCGCGCGCGAGAAGCAAAACTTCACCACGCAGACCGGTAGCCTCGGACAGGACGACACGCTCGCCGCCACGGTGCGCGATCCGATCTCGCCTTATCTTGTGACGGCCGGCGATGTCATCCCCTGCGTGGCGGAAGGCGGTGAGGACAGCGACACGCCCGGCCAGTTCGTCGGCCGCGTGTCGCGGAATATCTATGACAGCGCCACGGGCCGCTTCCTGCTCATTCCGCAGAATTCCAAAGTGATCGGCACCTACGATAATGTCGTCACGAACGGGCAGACCCGTATCCCGACCGTCATTACCCGCATCATCTTCCCCGACAGCAGTTCGATCCCGATCGGCGCGATGCCGGCCGCGGATCAGGCAGGCTTTGCCGGACTGCACGATCAGGTCGATACCCATATGTGGGAAAAGTTCGGCAACGCGCTTCTGCTCGCCGGCGGGAGCGCCGGCATCCAGATCAGCCAGGGCACCGGGCAGAACAGCAACGGCTATAACGCCCAGCAGATCGGCGCGGCCGCCATCGGCCAGCAGTTCGGCGAGCTTGGCGAGGAATTCGCCCGATCAGGCCTGTCGATTCCCAACACGCTGAGAATCCGCAACGGCTACGATTTTGTCGTACAGGTCACGAAAGACATGGTGCTGCGCCCCTATGTCGATCGGCGCACCGGCGTCCAGCCGGTCAGCCTCGGCCCGGTGTTGGCCTCGCCATGACCGCGCCGTCTGACCCGCATCGCATCCCGAAACGATCAGCATGCTGGCCGTGCTCCTGAACCCTTTGTGCTCCCCGAAGACCGTAAGCCATGAATAGCGTCACCACCTCCCTCAAACCCAACAAGGCCCCAAGAGACCGCATCAACCACTTGCAGGTGGTGGTGGATGCGCGCGAGCGGGCGGAGATCAAGCAGCGCGCGCAGGCGGCCGGGCTCTCGGTCTCCGCCTACCTCCGGGCGGTGGCGCTGAACCACAAGATCAGCTCCGACCTCGACCACGCGGCCGTGGGCGAGCTGGTGAAGGTGGCGGGCGATCAAGGCCGTCTCGGCGGCCTGCTCAAACTCTGGCTGGTCGACCGGCCGGGCACGGGCGCGCCGGAGATCGAGGTGCGCCGGCTGCTGGAACGGCTTGGAGACTTGCAGTCCACCCTGGCCGAGATCGTGGGGCGCGTGTGATCGCCAAGCGCATCCTCTCGCCGAAGGGCGGCGCCGGCTATCAACGCCTGTCCGGCTACGTATTGAACGTCCGCCAGGAGCATCGAGCGGCAACCGATCCGGCAAGCTGGACACAGCTCGGCGCCTACATCCTCGACACCGCACACGCGGGCGAAAAAGTCGCCTGGGCGCGTGCGGTGAACTGTGGCCACGATGATCCCGGCTGGGCGGTGAAGCACATCCTGGCCACCCAGGCGCGCAACACGCGCTCGAAGTCCGACAAGAGCTATCACCTCGTGGTCAGCTTTCCCGAGGGCGAGCGCCCAACCCGTGCCCAGATCGAGGATATCGAGGACCGGCTCTGCGAGGCGCTGGGTTTCGGTGACCATCAGCGGGTGTCGGCCGTCCACCAGAACACCGACAACTGGCACCTGCATGTCGCGATCAACAAGGTGCATCCGGCCACCCTGCGCAATGTGACGCCGGTCCGCGACCACTTCCGGCTGCAAGCCGCCTGCGCCGAACTGGAGATCAAGCACGGACTGGCCCAGGAGCCGCACACGCTCGATCCCAAGCAGAGCCGTGCGAACACGGCGCGCGGCCGCGCGGCCGACGCATCGGCTCGGCACGGCGGGCAAACCTTCCTCGCCTGGGTCCAGGCGCACGCCGGAGCGGCCCTGCTGGCGGCCCGGGATAGCGGTCATGGCTGGCAGGCGGTGCATCAGGCCGCGTCTGCCTTCGACCTCGCGGTGAAGCTTCGCGGCGCCGGCCTGGTGGTCAGTCATCGGAGCGACCGCCGCTTGCTCGCCAAGGCGTCGGACGTGGACCGTGGCCTGTCGCTGAAGGCGATGGTGGACAAGCTCGGCCCCTTCCAGGCGCCGGGCCAGCAAGCCGAGGCGGCTGCGTCGCAAACCCGCTACGAGCGGCCGGCGCCCAGCGGCGAACTTCTCGAGGTTTTCAAACGCGAGCGGGACGCCGCCATCGCGACACGCAATACGGCCACGGCGGCGTTGCGCACCCGACATCTGGCCTACGCCGGCGAACTGGCCGCCTGGTACCGGCAGCGGATGCGGCAGGAACACGCCCAAGGCCTCAAGGGGGTGCTGCGCCGCGATGGCTTCCGCCACATCGCCGAGCAGCGCGAGAAGGATAGGATTGCCCGGGTCGAGCGGGAACGGGCGGAGCGGCGGCAGATGCAGGACGCGCATCCCATCCCGACCTGGCAGGGCTACCTCGAAACCGAGGCGGCGAAAGGCAGTGAAGCCGCCCTGGCGTCGCTGCGATCCCGGCAACGCCGGATGGCGCGCCTGGCAGATGAGGTGCTGACGGCCGAGGACGCCGGACAGGCCCGGCATATCGTCCACCAGCACATGAAGCCGGCGATCCGCCGCGACGGCCGGGTCATCTATCGCGTGACCGACGGCGGCGTGGTGTCGGATGAGGCCGCACAGGTGCGCGTGCCGCAGCCCACGACCGCCGCCGCTTTCCTCGCCTTGTCCCTGGCCGCCGATCGGTTCGGCGCGCGCCCGCTGATCGTCAACGGCACGGACGAATTCCGCAGCCAGGTGGCCGCCGTGGCGGGGCTGGAGGGCCTCTCTGTTACCTTTGCCGATCCCGCCCTGGAGCGGCAACGCGCCCGCGGCCGAGCCGAGATCGCGTTGGCGGTTTCGGCCGGGCGTGACCGCGCTGGTCACAGACCTGATCCCGGGCGGCCGGACAGTGCCGGAGATCGTGGCCGATGAGCGAAACAAACAGCCCGGACAGAAGCCTGCGGTCCATCTTGCTCGCAACGACCGGCCTGATCGCCGGCGCAGCCGTGCTCAACGCCATCGCGACCCAATACGTCGCTTACCGGGTGGGTTATCACCCGGCGATCGGGGCGCCGTTGTTCGGCCGCGTCTACGCGCCGTGGGACTGGATTGCCTGGCAGCGGGCGGCCTGGGCCGTCAATGCGCGGCACACATTCCAAATCGTCTATGCGGGATTGTTCGGCAGCTGTGTCGCGGCACTGGGCGGCGGCCTGGCCTATGCCGCCTCGGTACGCCGCCGGCCGAAGCAGCATAGAGGCGTGCACGGCACAGCGCGGTTCCAAACCGAGACCGAAATCCGCCAGGGCGGTCTGCTGCCGCGGACGCCAGGCGGCCCGCATGCCGGCGTCTATGTCGGCGGCTGGATGGACCGAAAGGGCCGCACGCACTACCTGCGCCACGACGGCCCCGAGCATTGCATCGTCATTGCGCCGACCCGCAGCGGCAAGGGCGTCGGCAACATCAACACCACGCTGCTGTCCTGGCCGGCGAGTTGTGCGGTCTACGACGAAAAGGGCGAGCTCTGGCAGCTGACGGCGGGCTGGCGGGCGAAGCATGCCAACAATACGGTGATCCGGTTGGAGTTCGGCGCCGCTGAGGACAACGCCGGCTTCAACTTCCTCGAAGAGGTCCGCCTCGGCACACCGCACGAAGTGGCCGATGCCCAGAACATCGCCCAGATGCTGTGTGACCCGCATGGCAAAGGCCTCGACGACCATTGGCAGAAAACCAGTTTTGCCCTGCTCGCTGGGCTGATCCTGCATGCGCTTTACCAGCACCGGGCGCGGGGCGAGACCGCCAGCCTGGCCGACGTCGCCGATGCGTTGTCCGACCCGGCGCGTCCGGCCGACGCGTTATGGGCGGAGATGGTGGCGAACCGCCATCTCAAGACCGGGCCGCACGCCTTTGTCGCCGCCGCCGGCCGCGACATGATCGACCGTGAGGCGCGCGAGCGCGGCAGCGTGCTGAGCAGCGCCAAAACCTACCTCACGCTGTTCCAGGATCCGCTCATCGCGCGGAACACACGCCACAGCGCCTTCCGTGTCATCGACCTGATGAACCATGCGCGGCCGGTCTCGCTCTACATCGTCACCCGCGGCAGCGACAAGGAACGGCTCCGGCCTCTGGTCCGCCTGCTGTTCACCATGATGGCGCGGACGCTGATGGGCGTGCCGTTGCGGTTTGAGAATGGCCGCCCGGTGATGCCGCACAAGCACCGGTTGCTGATGATGCTCGACGAGTTCCCTTCGCTCGGCCGCATGCCGATCATTGAGGACGCGCTGCCCAAGTGCGCCGGCTACGGGATCAAGTGCTTCCTGGCCGCGCAGGACCGCGAGCAATTGTTCAGTGCCTACGGCCAGCACCAGACGATCACCAGCAACTGTCACATCCGCATCGTCTACGCGCCGAACGAGCGCGAGACGGCCCGTTGGGTATCCTACATGATCGGCACCACGACCATCGTCAAGGAAGACGTGACCGAGAGCGGCAACCGCCTGGGTGCGCTCAGTCACGTCAGCCGCTCTTTCCACGAAGTCAGCCGGCTGCTGATGACGCCGGACGAGATCGCCACGCTGAAAAAGCCCCGCAAGGAGCGTGGTGGCGACGGCAAGGACGTCATCACCGAAGCCGGCGAGATGGTGGTGTTCGTTGCCGGTGAGAATCCGATCAAAGGCACGCAGGTTCTCTACTTTCTCGATCCGCTGTTCGCCAGTCGCGCGGCCGTTCCCACGCCGCCGACCGGCTCGACCATGACCCGCGCCAAGGGGTTTCGGGCGTGAGGGTGTCGCGGGCGCAACGCCGCCGCGTCCTGGCCGCCAGCGGTGTCGCCGGCGCACTGGTGATGACCAGCCTGGCGAGTGCGGGCGTCGCCGGCCTGCGGATCAACGACACACCATCGATGCCGCGCGGGCTATGGCGCGTGGTGACGGCCGTTGCCCCGCTGCGGGACGGCTCGGTCGTCACCATCTGCCCGCCCGACGCGCCGCCGATCCGGGTGGGTGCCGGACGCGGTTACATCCCGCCGGGATCATGTCCGGGCGGATACGAGCCTCTGGTGAAGCCGATCGCCGCCAGGGCGGGTGATTGTGTCGCCGTTTCGGCGGCCGGCGTGACGGTGAACGGGCGGCCGGTGCCGGGCACGGCGCCGCTCGCCCATGATAGCGCGGGGCGTCCGCTGCGTGCCTTCTCGCCGGACGCCTGCACAGTGCCGCCCGGCGACGTGTGGGTCCTGTCCGGGCATGATCCGCGCAGCTTCGACAGCCGCTATTTTGGCCCGGTACCGGTGGCGAACGTGCTGGGCGTGGCGCGGCCGGTGTGGGTGACACCATGATCGCCGCCGCGCTGCTGGCCTGCGCCGCGAACGTCGCACCCGTCACCCTGGCCGCCGTGATCCGGGTGGAAAGCGCCGGCAACCCGCTCGCCCTGCATGTCAACGGTCTGATGGGGCCACAGCCGAATCCAACGACTGTGACGGACGCCGTGAATCTGGCCGAGCGCGCAATCCGCCTGGGCTACTCCGTCGATCTCGGCCTGATGCAGGTGAACAGCCGCAATCTCGCGGCGTTGGGCTTCTCCGTCCGGCAAGTACTGGACCCCTGCACCAACATCCGCGGCGGTGCGCGCATCCTGACGGCGGACTACGCCGAAGCGGCACGGTCTCGCGGTGAGGGCCAGGCGGCGCTTGAGGCAGCCCTCAGTGCTTACAACACCGGCGACTTCGATCGGGGATTCAGCAACGGCTACGTCGCCAAATATTTCGGTCGCGGCGAGGTCCCTGCCCTGCCCGACGGCGCGCGGCACGCAGCCGTCCAGCGGACGGCGCCACCGCCCAATCCCTATACGGCGAACACGCAGATTTATTCTCGGGAGGCACTGAACATCCATGTCGATTGACAGGCCACGGGACGCATCCGCTGAGGCGGTGCTGTCCAACGATTTAGCCGACCTGATGGTGCCGGGCGTGGTGGTGGAGGTGGACGCCGCCGAGGCCGAAAGCCTCGGCGCCTTCGAGGAAACCGCCCTCTCCGAGACCGACGCATGGGACGCCAACACCGACCTCGAGCCGGAGGCCGGCCATGGCGACTGAGTATGTCGACCAAGTCGCCGGCGCGATCATCCGCCAGCTGAAGGAGGGCACCGCGCCCTGGCAGAAGCCATGGGAACCCGGTGAGCGGTTCATGCCCTACAACCCGACCACGGGGAACGAATACCGCGGCATGAACGCCCTGTGGCTGATGAGCCGGGCTGAGAGCCAGGGCTTCGGCGATGCCAGATGGATGACGTTCCGTCAGGCGCAGGAGCAGGAAGCCCGCGTGCGCAAAGGCGAGAAAGGCACGCCCATCCAGTTCTGGAAGTGGCAGGGCCTGGAACCGGTGCGGGATGCCGATGGCCAGCCCGTGATCGACCCGGAGGGCCAGCCGGCGCGCCGGATGGTGCGCTATGAGCGGCCCCGCGTCTGGTCGGCCGTGGTGTTCAATGCCACGCAGATCGACGGTCTGCCACCGGCGCCGGCGCGTGCGGTCGCGCCCGCGTGGGAGCGGCACGAGCAGGCTGAAACCATCCTGACGAATGCCGGTGTGCCGATCCGCCATGTCCCCGGCGATCGGGCGTTCTACCGGTTGGCCGAAGACACCATCACCCTGCCCGACCGCGGCCAGTTTGCCAGCGGCGACCGGTATTACGCGACGGCGCTGCACGAACTCGGCCACAGTACCGGCCACCCGTCCCGCCTGGCGCGCGACCTCGCCCACCCGTTCGGCTCCGAGGGTTATGCCCGCGAAGAACTCCGCGTCGAAATTGCCTCGCTGATGCTCGGGGAACAAATCGGCATCGGCCACGATCCGGGCCAGCACGTCGCCTATGTGGCGAGCTGGATCAAGGTGCTGGAGCAGGATCCCCGTGAGGTGTTCCGGGCCGCCGCCGACGCGGAAAAGATCACCAGGCTCGTCCGGTCCTTCGAACGGGGCCGGGAGCAGACCGCCGACCAGGCGCAGGCCGCGAGCGGCCAAGTCGAACAAACGCAGGAGCAGACCATGGCAGGAGCAGAAGCCCGCTCACCTGTGACCGTGCACCCGCCGGTGATGATCCGTGAGGACAGTCCGGCGATGCGGCCGCCCGGTCCGGAGCGGACCTATCTCGCGGTGCCCTATGCCGAGAAGGACGACGCCAAGCAGCTTGGCGCCAAATGGGATCGTGCCGAGAAGGCCTGGTATGTGCCGGCCGGCGTCGACCTCGGTGCTTTCACGCCCTGGCTGCCGGCGAAGGACTCCGTCCATATCGCCGTGGAGGCCAACCCGGCCGAACAGTTCGCCGCGGCGATCCGTGCCAGCGGCCTTCGACTGGAGGGGCCACCGCTGATGGATGGCCAGCTTCACCGTGTGCCGGCGGAGGGCGACAAGGGCCGCGAGCGCAGTGGCGCCTACACGGGGTATCTCGACGGTCACCCGGCCGGCTTCATCCAGAACCACAGGACGGGCGTCAAGCAGACCTGGAAGGCCATCGGTCAGGCCGCCGCGCTCGGCGCCGAAGACCGCGCGCTCCTGGCGGCCGAGGCGGCGCAGAAGCGGCACGACAGGGCCAGGGAGCGCGAGCAGCAAGCCGAGCGGGTCGCTCAGCAGGTCGATGCCATCTGGACGGCCGCCACCCCAACCGAGGCGCATCCCTACCTGGCCGAGAAGGGCGTGCAGGCGCACGGGACACGGCAGGACCCCGAGGGGCGGCTGATGGTGCCGCTCCAGGACGCGGACGGTCGCATCTGGAGCCTGCAACGAATCGGTGACGACGGCTTCAAGCAATTCCAGGAAGGCGGTCGGGTCGAGGGCGGGCATTTTGTCATCGGCGACTCACGCCAGGCGGGGCCGTTGCTGATCGCCGAGGGCTTCGCCACCGCGGCGACCTTGCACGAGATGACCGGCACGCCGGCGATCGTCGCCTTCAACGCCGGCAACCTGCTGCCCGTGGCACAAGCCTACCGGCGACTCTTCCCGGATCGCGCCATCATCATCGCCGGCGACAATGACTGGCAGCGAGAATTAGAGCGCGACGCGCAGGGCCGGCCAAAGATCAACGTCGGCCGGGTGAAGGCCGAGGAAGCCGCCGCGGCGATCGGCGGTCAGCCGGTGTTTCCGGTATTCTCGGCCAATAGCCTGGGCACCGATTGGAACGACCTGGCGCGGGCGCAGGGTCGTTCCGAAGCCGCCGGCCAGCTCCGTCTGGCCATGGCGATCGGTGACCGCGAGCAGGTCGCGCGGAGCCTGGCAGCGGCCCGTGACGAGCCGGGTTCGGACCCGGAGCGCAGCCTGTCCCGCTCGGTCGGCCAATTCCCCGGCAGGATCGGCAAGCCCTTCAGCCGGGATCGTGACCGCACGCCCGTCCAGGAGATTGCCCATGAGCGGTAGCAGCAGCCCGTGGGATTGGAGGTGAGCCATGCGTGCGGTGTCGGAGCTGATTGGGGTGATTGTGGCGGGGTTCGTCGCCTTTTTCGGCGGCATCCTGTTTCTGCTCGGCCTGCTGGGCCTCTGGCTCTGCGGCCTCGCCAGCGCCCTATGTTTGATGGTCGCGGTCTTCGCCGGCGTCATGTACTGGATCACCGGCGTACCGCACGATGCGCAACTGGCTGTCGTGTATCTCGTCTATGCCGCGGTGCCGTTCGTGGTGATTGTCGTTGTCAGCTACTACTGGAGCAAGTTCCGCGAAGGCCGGCGGCAGCGTCAAGCTCTTCCGAACATCAATGGGCTGAGGCTGGCGCGGGACGCGGACGTCGCACCAGGCGGTGCCCGCTAATGACCGCCCTGCCCTTCTGCCTTGGCGTTCGAACCGCCGTCACGTCGAGCCGCAGGCGAGTAAGCCCGCCGCATTGCTACGTAGCAATGCCTATCCTGCCATCGAACTCCAAGGTTTTAAGTGATCGCAAACGATCGCCAATAATCGCCGACGCCTTCAAGGCCTGTCGGATCATTCGGGATCATTCGGGATCACACCCGATCGTAAACGACCCTTCGCGCTCTTTCCGGATCGTATCTGCGGGAAACATCCGCCATGGCTGAGGTCCCCAACGAACGGAAGCCCAGAGGCACGGCGCGCGTTGCCTTCCTTGCCCACCGGGACGCCATCATCGCAGCCCTGGAAAAGGGCCACACCGCAAGCACGGTCTACCAGCAGCTTCAGGCCAAGCTCGCCAGCGCGATCAGCTATCCGCAATTCGTCCGCTATGTCCGCATCCTCCGTGTTGATGGGACGGTCCCGCCCCCGTTCGGCCAGATGCCCGTCGCTGCCCCTCCCCCGGCGGCACAGGCGCATCCGCCTGCGCCACCCAGACTTTCAGCCACCCCGCCGCAACATCCTTTGGAAGGACCAGCTCATGCCGGACACCAGCCCCGCCCCCGCACCTTCGTCTACGACGGAAACCCGCGGCAGGACGACAAAGCCCGCCTCATCGGCGGAGGTACCCGCGACCCAAAGGAATGAGACTGCCCGGTCGGCGCATTTCATTCTGCAGGGCAAGGGCGGCGTCGGCAAAAGCCTGGTCGCCAGCCTGCTCGCGCAATATCTAGTCGATCAGAAACGACTCGAAAGTTGCTTCGACACCGATCCGGTCAACGGATCCTTGCAAACTATTCCGGCGCTAAAGGCCCAGCCGATCGCTCTGCTCGCCGACGATACGCTCAACGTCCAGGCGGTGGATCGCCTCGTGGAAGCGATCGTCCAGGCCAAGGCGGATATCGTGGTGGATAATGGCGCTGCGTCATTCCTGCCATTTTCCCGCTACCTGGTCGAGAACGACATTCCGACCGTCCTCCGCGAGCACGCGACAACCATGGTACTGCACACGGTTGTCACCGGCGGCGGCAACGGTATGGACACGCTGAAGGGCCTCGATGCCCTCGTCCGCCACTTCGCGCCGGGGGCCGAGATCGTGGTCTGGATCAACGAATTCTTCGGCGCCGCCCGCTTCGAGGGAACCGACTTCGAGACGACCAACGTCTATCGCGAGCATCGCGCCCACATTCGTGGGCTGGTTCACCTGCGCAAGCTGGACCCCGTCATGTTCGCGCCAAATCTGGCTCGAATGCTCGAACGTCACATGACCTTCGCCGAGGCGGCGGTGTCCTCGGAGTTCATGCTTATGGAAAAATCGCGCCTGTTTCGTATTAAGAGCGAAATCTGGAACCAACTGACCACGGTGCTGTGATGGACAGGGCGGAACTTCTCGCCGCCGTTTCACGGGCGACAGGGGTCAGGCTCGATCCAGCGGATCCGGTTCTTGCCGCGGCCGCGATTAATGAAATCCTGCTCGATCAGGCGCTGGCCAAATTCGATCGCCAGACGAAGGCAAACACTGACCGCATGGTCGCGGCCTCGACACAGATGTTGGTGGACGCAAAGAAGGAAGCTGAAGCGCTGCTGACCGAGGGCAGCGTCTGGGCGGAGGGACGGATCAAGGCGGCCGGAGAGTCGGCGGCAGCCGTCGTTCTGGCCGATCTCCGTCAGGAGACGGCGAAAGCAGAGCGCGCGCACCGCGCAGCTGTCCGGGTGGCCTGGGTGACAGCCCTTGTCGGCCTTGTGATCCTGTCGGGGCTGGGGGGCATCGCCCTGGCAGCCATCAGCCCGCTCTGATATGCGCGCAAAACAATCGGCGATCCGCCTGAAGCAAGCTACCTAGCCATCGACCCAAGGCCGACATTTGCCGATCGCAGCCATCCACACGCGGGATAGCCAGCGAACGGGACTCCTCGCCAATTTCGGAAACAGTTTCTGCCACGCCCAGCTCGCTGGCGACGGCGCCGCTGTCCCCGCAAAACCGGGTCGGCAAGACATGACGAGTTGCCGCACGTCGATTAGTCGCGTGACACTTGCAGCTCGGAGCGTCGCTAGAAAATCCGGAAGGCTAGCGGCCTCGTAGCCGATCGTCGCCAAAGTCGTGCTGGGCGTTTTCATGACGATTTAGTTTCGCGCGCTGCCACGTCGCCGTGGTGGCGGCCTGTCCTCCAGGTCGCGCGCAGCGACCTGAATGCCTCGAGATGCGAGGGCCTCCGCAATAACCCGCCGTTGCGTCGTGCCCTGCTGATGGGCGTAGTCGGCAAGAGCTTCCAACGTGGCTTCAGTGAGTCGGACGGATAGCATCGCTGATTTGTCGGCGCCATTGGTTTGGGCAATTGCAGATGGTTGCTGAGGTGCTGCTGCCCCGGCGATGCGCAGCATTTCGTCCGGAGACGCCGCCGGCGCCTGCCGCGTACTCTTGAGGCCCTTCAACGCCCTACCCTCGCTGTCTTGACGTATTTTGTCTTGACGCTTGTCGTATTGTCGATCAGCGCCGGCAGGAACCCAATCGCGCGCAGTTCCGCGATAAGCGCGGCAGCTTCCGCGCCCGCCTTGCCCGCGGGCATGCGGCCGGAAAAGCCCATCTCGCCATAGGCCACCAGGTCCGACAGGCCGGCCTCCAGCTTCGGCAACGGGCCAGCCTCAGCCGCCGCATGCCGCGACAGAGCGGTCGAGGATCGGACACGGTTCAACACCACACGGGAGGGAATTTCTCGCCGCGCTGCAGATGCGACACCGGCGACCAGTTCCACGGTACGGGCCGCCTCCGTCACGTCCCCCTCACCCGGTACCATCGGGATCAGCACCGCGTCCGCTGCGATCATCGCCACGGTTGCCGCGCGGTTTCCGAAGCCCGCTGTGTCTACCACGACAACATCGGCCTCCTGCGCTACGCGATGGATCAGGTGAGCAAGGCGGGCCTCGTCAGCCTCGTGGTGGCAAGTAAAGGTCGGCCCTTCGTAAAGGCGTGCCGCCCAGCGCGACAGACCCCCGGTCGGGTCGGCATCCAGCGCAATTACGTTGATGCCCTGCGATGCTAGAGTGCCGACGATCAGCTCGGCCATGGTTGTCTTCCCGGGGCCGCCCTTCGAGCTAGCAATGGTCAGGATCGTCATGATTCGCTCTCCATAGAGAGCAAAACCGTAATGCGTATTGACGTATTGTTGCAAGCGTCCTGTGACCAGCGCCATGCATCAAGACGCCAACCTATCCTCTTGTCGCAGGCAGTCTGTTAACACAGCCAAACCATGGTGTGCGGCGTAGGACACCCCGCGCTCCGCATTCTATGCATCGCAAACTGAACAACGCGAACTCGACAAGGCGAAGATCGCCCCATTTGCGAATCAAGGCCTTGGCCGGCAGCAGGCCCCTAGTGTACGCACACCTGAATGTGGGCCAGTCTAATCCAGCCGGGAGCCGCGTTCGGGTCCGCCCCCCCTAACCAAGAACATATAAAGAATTACGCGGGGTCAAGCAGGTTCCCACTCCGTGGGAAGTATGAACATGTGGGGACGCTTCGCCCCCTATCTAATGCCCGATGGCATCCTCGCCACGTCAAACGCAATGCCCGATCTAACTGTATTGCGTATTGCGTATTTTGTCATTCAGCTTGTGCATTGCGTCATGATACCAGTGTCAAGCGTATATCGTCATGCGCCTGGTAAAAGCCCCATAAATCGGACGCGGCTGATTCGAATGAGCTTGCAACTCGCAAATGCAGCAAATATACTCACCAGCGTGGAAAAGATGCACAAAGACACCCTAACCGCGGCTCAGTGCAGAATGGCCAGAGCCGGACTCGGCTTGTCCATCACCGAGGCGTCCAAGGCATCGCTTGTCAGCCGCGCCACCATTACCCGCTTCGAGAGCGGGACAGAGATCAAACCAGTGCTCCGGTCCGCGCTTCGCGCCGCATTCGAGCGCCTCGGTGCCGTCATCACCGACAGCGGAGTCGAAATCGCTCAAAGGCGAGGAGGGGAGGGAACGTGACCGACGCAGACGATCAGGGCGACCTTCTTGCAGGTCTCAAGCTGCCGCGCACGGCGGCTCGCATCCTTAAATTTGCGCACGAGATCCAAGACACCAAGCCAGAGCGGCCTGACTATCTGCACAGCGTTCTCTGTCAGGTCGGTCTTCCGCGCAGCGAAACAAAGGGTCTGACGTTCGAGCGGACGAACGGCAATGCTTCGCTGCTCATCGAAGCCGGGAAGCTGTGGAACGGATCGGCATGGATGCAGCAACCGCTGCCATGCGGCACCAGGCCTCGCCTCGCCCTCGTGCATGTCAGCAGCGAGGCTGTCCGGTCTCAGTCTCCGGTTGTAGAAATTGGCGGTTCCGTAAGGGAGTTTTTAATTCGCCTGGGCGTGGATACCGGCGGTCGGGAATATGCAACCTTTGCCAAGCAGATGCGGGCTTTGTCTGCCTGCCGCATGAGCCTTGGCTTTGGTACTGAGACGATCGATGCGAAGCCGATTGAGCGCTTTAACGCCTGGACGAATGTCGATGGAGAGCGTGACCGCAACAGCCCCGGTGTGATCGAACTAACGCCCAAATTCTTTGCCTCGCTGACCGAATTCGCCGTACCGCTGGACGCGCGCGCATTGGCGGCGCTGAAGCACAGCTCTCTAGCGCTGGATGTATATACTTGGCTCGCGCATCGCCTGCTCAGGGTCAAGCGGGTAACCGGCGAGCGAGTAACGTGGAAGAATCTGCGCGATCAGTTCGGCCAGGAATATGCCGATCCGAAGAACTTCAAGCGGAAGATGGTTGCTACTCTCCGTTCTGTCCTTGCCGTCTATCCAGATGCCAGGATCGAGCCGGTGCTCGGCGGGCTGATACTTCTGCCTTCCCAGCCGCCGGTCCCGAAGATCGTTCACCAGGTCAAAACTACCGGGAAGTAGCGTTCGGGCGGATGGTACCACCTTGCCAGACAAGACCGGGCCGGGCGCGGCGGCTGTTCGGGCTTTTGGTACCCCTTTAATCGCACGCTGATTCGCGCCACGGTCGCCGCCGCATACGAATCAGGAATTTCGGGCATTTGGTACCCCCCTGGTGCGCGGGTGAAGAGCTCTGGCGCGTTCAATTGATCAAAATATCTGTGGATCGAGAAAAGTTATCCACGGGCGCTTAGTACACCGGCTTTGGGTAATCGGTACCCCCAAGTTCGGGCACATGGCACCCGTCCCGTTCGGGCATTTGGCACCCCCCTAAACCGATAGCTTAAAACCTATAGATTTCCGCTATCTTTTTCCGGTTGATGGCGGCCGGAAATGTGGATTGTTTTCGACATAGCCGCGACCGTGCAGACCTCCAAGGGCTCTTAGGAGAGCATGACCTTTTGTGGGGTATTCACGCTGCAACCGCCTGAGCTGCCTCTGCCGCATTATCGTTGGCAAGCCCGGGATACCATTCCTCGAAGAGAGACCGGAGCGTGCCGTCGAGCGTACGGGTGCGGGTCTGCAGCAACAGGTGTGCGCCGCGCTTCGTCCACTGCATCTGCTGACGTTTGGCGAAGCGCTTGCTGATGACGGCGTTCACAGATGATTCCGCCAGGCACGAAGAGATACGCTCGCCGGCGCGATATCGCTCGCCATAGTTGATAAGGCTGCCGGCGTTCGAGGCGATGTACACGGAAAACTCCTGCGCGGCACGGCTGAATTTGCTCAGATTGGGGTAGTCCACCTCCAGTGCGTCCACGTCGTCCAGGAAGAAATTGATTGTCTCTCCGGCGCGATATTGATTGCCGTGCCAGAGCAGCCACTTGATGCGTGCCAGTTCAGCCAACAGACTTTTACCTGCCGCATCGTCATGCAGCGCGACGCCTCGGGCATATTGGCTCAGCACCGTGATGCGCATGGTGATGTGGAACCAGTCGAGCACATGTTCGGATTCAGGTGTAACAAATTCCGTCAGAGCGCGGATCTCCTCTCCTCCGTCCGTCAGGAAGGTCACGTCCTGGTTTGCCTGCAGGCCCTGACTTTTGAGCAGATCGAACAGACGGCGCTTGGGTTTGGAATCATAAGTATGCACCAGACCGACGTAACGGGCATCACGGTCTTCGGGTACCGACTGACCGACGATGACCTCGAAATTGGTCTTTCGATCGTCCCAGTTACGTACATAGCCGCCGTCGAGGCCGACCACGATGCGGCCTTCCGGGATGGGCAACCGGGCCCAGTCCGCCGGACAGCCATCAATGAAACAGGGCCGCTCCTCCGCAAGTTCAGCCTCGGCGCGCTCGGCCACTCGCAGTACATGCTTTCGTAGGGTTTTGGCGTTGGCGCCGGACGCGATTGGCAGAATGTCGGCCAACAATCCAGCCGCGGCGGCATAGAGCACGAGCGACGCCCACCGCGCCTCGAGGTAGAGCCGTTCGGGAGCGACATGATCGGTGATCAGGTCGCGTAGCGGCGACACAGTGGCAGGGCCGGCCATGTCCTGACACTGGCAGCGATGCAATCGTGGGCTGTCGAGTTCGACGTCGCCGAACAGCGTGCGGAATACCACCGGGTAGCTGCCTTTGCTGCGCCGCTGGTCGCCGCAGACAGGGCAAGGGCGATGCCGGCGCGACCACTCCGCAGCCTGGACTTTGACCGTGCCGTGTTGGATCGCAGCGAGCAACACTTTGCCTTCCGCGATCGACAGGCCGAGGTCCTCCAACCGATGCGTCACCTTCTCGAACGCCGCGACCTCCTCGGCTGCGCCGGCGACGCCATCATTGTCGGTGATCTGGAGCAGGACCCTGACGCGCATGACATACCTTCCATTCGGATCGCCCGCGATCGAGCTTTCCACAATCACCGGTGTGGAAAGCTGAAGGCCGATCCGGCACGCCGACCCCCGCCCATTTTGGCCCGTACGGGCACTTTGAAGCCTCAGGGTTGCACCCCGAAGACATTGAAGCAAACTGGGTCATGGCCTCTGTCAAACGCGCCGCTGCCGCTGTCGCCGCCATCCTCGTGCGCGAGGGCGTGGACTACGCGCAGAGCAAGGCCGTCTTCAAAGCCGCCAGGGAGCGCGCCGGGCTGCGGGCACCTCCGGAACATCGCGGCGGTGTCGATCGGCTGACCATTGAGGAAGAACTTCGCTTCCTCGACCGGGCCTATGCCCAGGACGGCCGGACCGGACTGATGTTGCAGACATTGCTGGAAACCGGCGCCAGGGCTTCCGAGTTGGTGCAGCTTCGTGTCGAGGATGTCAGCCTCGTCGAGCGCGTCATCACCGTCCGCCAGGGCAAGGGAGGAAAGCGCCGGGAGGTGCCGATCCGGCGTGACCTGGCGCAGTTGTTGCGGCTGCATATCGGCGCGCGACGGGCGGGACCGCTTTTCGCCAGCCGTCAGGGAGGTTCCGGGCCAACGCCACACGTGCTGACGCGCCAGCGTGTCGGCCAGATCGTTCGCGGCGTCGCCGTCGCCGCCGGAATCGGCAAGCGTGTCTACCCCCATCTGCTGCGCCACACGGTGGCGACCCGGTTGCTCGCGTTGGGCATGGACATCACCGATCTGCAGCGTTTTCTCGGCCACGAGAGCATCGCCACGACGCGCCTTTACGCGGAAACGACAGCCGCCATGTTGCAGCGCCGGTTTGACCAACTGACCGACCCGACCGCCCACGTATTGATCTCTGGCATCCGGCAGCGGCAAGGAGATGAAGCTGCGTTACTTGCCGCCGACCTGCTCGCACAGCGGCGGGCGGAGCGCCTCACCACTGCTGATGCATGAGGTTGTGGTGCTCGCCATCGCGAAGACTGGCGTTGACTTCCCGCCGCGAAAACCGCCGACCCTGGGCTTCCTCGCGAGCCTTGGCCCGCTCCAAAGCCTCCTCCAGCCGCCAGCGCGCATCCTGATCGAGCACGAGCGGCTCCGATCCGTCCTTCAGCGCGGTCTGCTGGAGAACCTCGACCATGGTGTCCAGGTCCTCAAGCGCATCGAACGAAAACCGGTCATCGCGGCGGGCCATGAAGCTCTCCGGACCGCCGCAATCCTCGGGTGGACAAGCACCGCTGCCCGCAGTGCAGACGGGATAGATCTTCCGAGCTTCTGGCTCCAACCGATCCTCGATGCGGACCTCATGGCGCCAGGGAATGTTCAGGTCGTACTCGTAAATAAACCGCGCGCCTTTGCGGAAGCGCAGCGCCGCCAGCGTGACGTCCGGCGACGATGATGCCACCTCCCATGAGCCATAATGCGCGGCACGCAGATGAAAATCGTAGAGGTGGATACCTTCCCAGCCCATGGCGACCTGGATCACCCCATGAAGCTCGCGGAGCGTAAAATTCGCCGGCACCAGAACGCGCCGCCACACCATCGGACTGATACCGGTCAGCCAGACTTTGACCTTCAGGATCGTGGCGGCGTCCGTCGCGGGCGCCGAGGGGTTCTCTTCGAGAACTGCGGATTTTGGCCGTCGCGTCATCCAACCAGATTAGCGCCTGCCGTGCCGCTCATCCTCGGCACCCCACAAAAGGTCATGCTCTCCTCTTACGAGACAAACCGGGTGGAAATCGGATAACGTTATGCTAAATGCGGGTATGGCGAAGAACCCAAACCGTCATCCTCCCGTCGCAGCGGCACCGGTCGCCAAGTGTAAGCGTGGCCGCCCCCCATCGCCCAACGGACCAAAATCCCAGGCCGAGATACAGCGGGCTTACCGCGCCCGGCTCGCCGCGGCTGGAAAAGTCGTCCGGGCAGCCGATGCCGCCGCTATTGGCTCCGCTGCCCCAAGCGTGGCGCTGGCTTCCTTTCCCGACTTCGACCCAGCACGGGATGGCATTTACGAACGAGCAATGGTTGAAAAAATGCGCGATGATTTACATCACGCGTTGATACATATCCAGGTTTTGGATCAGGACCGTACCCGATGGCAAAACGACTGCGCCCGCGCCGAGGCCGAGCTACGGATTGAGCGGCAACACCATACCAACACGATCAAGGATAAGATCGTGCTCCAGAAGGAAATTGCTGCGCTCAAGCAGAAGCCACGGCGAACGAATAGATAACGCGTCATAGGGGTCACTTGGCGGCCCGGTGACCCTGCGAAGACGGGAGGAATAGAGCTGGCCCCCCCTCAGTGGGCGTATATCCGCAACGGCCGGGGAATTGGCCGCTGCTTAGCCCCATACCGAGCCTGGGGACGAGGATGAGCCGCTGCCAGGACCGTGCTTGCGGCGCGATTGTGAGGCGGCGGCTTGGCGCAGCCCCCAGACTGTTCGGTCAAGGTTCAGCTCACCGGCCTTGGCTTTCACCACCATCCCGTTGAAATATCCCCCCGGCGTGGACCGGAAATGCTCCGCCGGCTTGGCCGAGACGATCGCAACGGCAATCGCGGCGCGTTCACGGCCCATCGCCACGCAGGCATCTCCCCAGAGCGATTGCGAGATGCCGAGCGCGCCGCGCAGCCAGTCGGCGGCATCGACGATCTCCGGCCAGGCCGGCCGCGGGGATCTCACGTAGGCCCGCAGTCGCGGCGCCAGCTGCATCAACTCGTCGATCGACAGCCGCATCACGGTGCCGCTGTCCGTCCGGCCCGGCGAGGGGATCCGCTGCCGATCCTGTTGCCCGGCTTCCGGTTCGATGGTGGCCCCGCTCTTTCCCGTATTGCCTAGCCAGGATTGTGCGTCTTCCGTCCCTTGCTGTCCCGCCTGCGGTGCCGGATCGGATGAGGCAGGATCCGAAGTCGACTTACACCCTTTGGAGGCTGATACGTTATCTTGGTTAGAATCTATAGCTGGGTTTGTAGGTATATTGTGGGTGCTGTTTTCTGCAGGCTTGGGTGCAGAATCCAGTGTCTCAAGAAGGTGCTCCAGGCGCAGACGCGCCTCGGTTTGCCGCCGTTCCAGGCTGCCGACACCGATTGCGATCTCCTCCGGCCGCTCGGCCGCCCGCAGCGATTTGATCAGCGCCTGTCTGTCGCGCCGCAGCCTCGGCCATTCGTCGCCGGCGAAGCCGTATTCTGCCGCCGTCTCAAGGATCTGAGTGATCGCCTTGCGGGCGATGGTGGCGCGCCGGCGTAGCCGGCCAATCATGTCCCGCTCTGCCTTCGCCTCGGCCGCCAACCGCACGAACTGCACATAGCGGGTGGCAATGGGGGAAAGATCGAAGCCATAGGCTTCGACGATGTCTCCCTCACGATCGCGCATTCCGTAACGCTTGCCGTTCGGGCTGTCCTTCATGGTGATCAGCCCAGCATCGATCAGGCCGCGATTGAGATGCCGCACCCCGTTTTCCGAGAGGCCAAACGCCTCCTGCTGCAACGAGGCTGATGGCCAGACGATCGGCCGCCGCCCGGGGTCCCAATCCTGTGGTTGGGTAAAACGAAACAGCCAGTCCAGCGCGTGGATGAGGCGGATGGACAAGCCAAGTCGGGGGGCGGCCGCCTTGAAGGCCGCCAGCAACTGGCCATGGACCTCAACCCCTTCGGGCAAGCCGTCGAAATGCTCTGCCGCACGATCGGCCTGCAGCAAGCCGGGGGTCAGTCGTCGAAAGCCGGTCGGGGCACCGGCATAGCTTCCCCGTTGCGCCTCAAAGGCGCTTTCCGTCGGCATCGCAATCCTCCTGTGGGTGGGATCGCGACGGGGCAAGCCTTCTCCCCGAGCGGAAACGGCAATTTCCACTTGCGGATGAGGCGTCTTCTGACTAGGTTGGGGGACTGCTATATCACCCGACGCTAGCCGTAAGGCCCGTCACGAAATTCGCAAAAGCCCGCCCGGCAAGGCGGGCTTTTGCATGTTCAGATCATGTGCTGGGCGCTTGCCCCTTTCTCTCCGATCAATTGCAACAACGCTTGGCTGCGGTTACGCAGGCCATAGCGTTCCTTGACCTCATCGAGCATGGCGACAGTCTGCCGCGGCAGCTTGAACAGCACTTCCTCACCGCCGCCCGCCCGCAAGCGCTGGCGGTAGGTGCGGGCTTTCTCGGCTGACGACAGGGGAGCGGCACGCGGCATGCGACGACTCGGATCAGTTACTAGCAGCCCGAACTTTCAGGCCGAATCTCACGGCTGTCTATCGGAATTTCGCCCCGAGTCGCGCTTAGTCACTGAAATGACGCGATTCTTTCTCGCGCCCGTGACCAAAAAAATTCATTTCTGGGTGGAAGCATGCATCGATCGCACCTTCTTTGTGCGTATCAACGACGCTGACTCCGAGTCGTGGCAGACGACTCGGAGTGGCTGCTGCCGTGCGTTGGCTCCCGCTTTTCTGCTGGGTCGGGAAAGGCGATGCCGCGCCCGGCCGAAGAGCCGGGCGCGGCAAAATTTCAACACCTGGCACGCATCTTCGCTGTCACCACATGTCGTTACGCTGTGCAATCTGCAAACCGGCTACGCCATGCGGGCGAGGCCGGTGAACCCGTTACCGGGGGGATGCCTCTGCGGCGGGGGGATCCCC
>Ga0207933_1001191_pt1 | contig 20856 bp, 16 predicted proteins | sample NGESurdeep092012_4_FD_184488 | JGI IMG/M metagenome (GOLD analysis project Ga0207933, IMG submission 184488) | Arctic peat soil microbial communities from Barrow, Alaska - NGEE Surface sample F53-3 deep-092012 (SPAdes) | ecosystem: Environmental > Terrestrial > Soil > Wetlands > Peat ...
AACGCCTGACCCTCAAACCATCATCAAACCCGGGTCAGTTCTCAATGGAAATCCCGGGTCAAATCTCGACGGAAATCGACAGCCGTTATCGACCGGGTTTGGTCAATAGGCCACAAAACGTAGCGCTGGGCGCCAATTATGCTCGCATGAACACCTAGAATCGTGCCTACATGTTTTCATGCAAGCATGCCATTATGCGGTTCGATCTGGCAAAATATGCTTGCATGTCACCATGTAATCATGACAGCATATCGCAATACTATGTATGCTTACATGAAGGCATGAATATATGGGAGCATGCAAGCATGCGCGCGATCGTTATCAATTCACAAAAAGGCGGCAGCGGAAAGACCATGCTTTGCAAGCATTTGGCCGTTGAAGCTGAACGCGCCGGCGACGGTCCAGTCTTTCTCATCGACACCGATCCGCAAGCCACGCTAACCGCTTGGCACGCCAAACGCGAAGCCGAAACCCCTGCTCGCGTCGACCTGCCATTCGACGGATTGGAAAAAGGGCTTGAGCTCATTCGCGCCCATGGCGGCCAATATTGCATCATCGATACCGCCTCGGGTCGGCTCGATATTGCCGCGCAATTGTTCAATCTCGCCGATCTCGTGATTTTTCCCGTGCAACCGAGCGAGGACGATCTCACCGCCGCGCCGGTGACGGTGCGGAATTTGCAAAGCTCCGGCGCGCCATTCGTCTTTGTCCTGACCCGTGTCAAGCCGCATACGCTGATAACCGCTCAGGCCGCCGCGATCTTGTCCAAGCACGGGCAGGTGGCCGAAACCTTTATTGCCGATCGCACCGGCTACAAATCGCCTTACGCCAAAGGGCAGACGATCACCGAAGCGGAGCCGAAGGGCGCGGCGGCGCAGGAAGTCGCCGCGTTGTGGCAAAACATAAAATTATGCTTACATGAAAACATGCAGGCCTCGATGAAGGTAAAGCCCCATGGCTAAAGCGCTCGTTCTCTCCGATGAAGCCCTGGGCGTCCCCCAGCAGCAGCCGCGCGCCGCGCAACCCGCGCGCGCGCCGATTCCGGTCCAGGCGCCGACTCCCGCCCCAAATGCCGCGAAGCCTCCAAAGGCTCCGCAGGTGCCGCTGCAAATCCGTATCGAGGCAAGCCAAGCCAAGGCGATCAAACGCGCGGCGCTTGAAGCTGATCAAACGATCAGTGAGTTCATGCTCGCATGTTTTCATGCATGCATGAGAAAATGACCACACGCCAAGAGGCTTGAATCCGGTTGCTCGTCGTGTGCGCAGGGGTGGGTAGCGAAGGGCTGACAGTCGAGGCCTCTTGGCGACCGGCCTCATCGGCCGGAACTAACCAACTGGCCTTCTGGTACGCATAAGGGGACGGAACGAGAACAGGCTGGCGCAGGACCCGCATAAAGCCGCCAAGTCCGTGCGCCTGCCGTCGATCGGCTCCTTGACGGCGATGACGGAAAACAGATGTTTTCCGTGATGCAAGCGACGCCGGCGGAAAAAGCTGTTTCCAGGTCTAAAAAATATACGGCAAAAGGTGTCGGAATGAGGCACTGTACGGAAACCTGTCCGGTAAGGTTTTCCGCACATGCTGATCGGCTATATGCGCGTCTCCACTAGCGGTGACCGCCAGGTTCTGGACCTACAACGTGACGCGCTTCTTGCCGCCGGGGTCGATGCGCGTCACCTATTTGAGGATCGGGTCACCGGGAGCCGCGGTGATCGGGTCGGTTTGACCAAGGCGCTGGCTTTCATCAAACCCGGCGACTGCTTGGTCGTTTGGAAGTTGGACCGACTTGGCAGATCGCTGCCGCATCTCCTCGCCACGGTGACCGCTCTCAAGAACCGTGGCATCGCCTTTCGTTCTCTTACCGAGCAGATGGATACCACCACGCCGCAGGGCGAGTTCCTGTTCCACATTTTTGGTTCGCTCGCGCAGTTCGAACGGTCCCTGATCCAGGAAAGAGTCCAAGCTGGACTTGCCGCGGCGCGGCGTCGCGGACGCCATGGCGGTCGGCCCACCGCCATCGACACGGAGAAACTTGCCGCGGTGACGGCAGCGCTCGATACCGGCGCCACCAAAGCCGCGGTCTGCCGCACGTTCGGCATCAAGCGCAGCACGCTCATCGACTCGTTGGCCCGGATCGGGTGGTCTATCGGGACCAAAGTCGAGGAGGCATGAGTGGCGCGACGGCAGCGATTGAGCGAAACCCAAATTGCGGAGTTGTTTGATCCGCCCACCGAGCAGCGTGAGTTGGTCCGCCATTACACGTTGTCGGAGACCGACTTGGCAGCCATCGCCCGCTGCCGAGGCGACCACAACCGCTTGGGCCACGCCCTCATGCGTTGCTATCTGCGCTATCCCGGTCGGGCTTTGCGTGTGGGCGAACGGCCGCCCGCGGCCGTGCTCGCATTTATCGCGGAACAGATCCGCGTGTTCCCGGCGGCGATTGATGAATATCTCGCAAATGAACGGAACCGACAGCGCCACGCCATCGAGTGCCAAGAGCAGATCGGGCTTCGTTACTTCGGCAGGCATGCGACAGCCGAATTGACAAAAGCTCTCTTGCCGCAGGCGATGGAGGACGACCGGCTTGCTCATTTGGCGGCGTTGGCCATGGAGGCATGCCGGCAGCGCCGGATCATCTGTCCGTCGCCGCGCGCACTCGAGCGGCTTTGTGCTGAACTCCGTCACCAAGGCCGCCGGGAGGTGTATCGCCGGCTGACCAACGGGCTGTCCGCCGAGCAGCGAAAAAGCCTCGACGCTCTGACCGGGCGCAGGGACGAAGGCGGCGAGGTCTGGTTGACTTGGTTGCGGCAGACGCCAGAGGCCGCCAAGCCGACCGCCATGCTCGGCGTCATTGAACGCCTGGAACGCGTCCGTAAAGTTGGCGTCGGTCTCAGCCGCGGACATCTAATCCACCAGGCGCGGCTGAGCCAACTCGCGCACGAGGCTGACAAAACCACGGTTCAGCATGTTGCCCGCTTCGAGCGCCAGCGCCGGCACGCGACGCTGGTCGCCATCACCCTGGATTTCGCCGCCAGCCTGACCGACCAGGCGATCGATCTCTTCGACCGACTGGTCGGCGGAATCTTCCGCAAGGCCGAAGGGCGGCATGCGCGCGCCTTCCAGGCGGACGCCCGCGCCATCAACGAGAAGGTTCGCCTCTACGCGCGCGTCGGAGCCGCGCTGATCGCTGCCCAGACCGGCCAGCAGGACGCGTTCGGGGCCATCGAGAGCGTGATCCCGTGGGAGCGCTTTTGCAAAACCGTTGCGGAAGCTGAAGCCCTGGCCAGACCGGAAGAATTTGACGCTTTCCAGAACCTTGGCGAGCACTATGCCGGCATCCGGCGCTGGTCGCCTGCCTTCCTCTCGGCGTTCGCATTCGAAAGCGTCCCGGCCTCGGCCTCGCTCATGAGAGCCATCGAGGCGCTGCGCGAAATGAATCGCGCCGGCGGATCGACCTTGCCAAAATCTGCTCCTACCGGCTTCGTTCGGCAGCGCTGGGCCGCTTACGTCATGCCGGGCAACGTTATCGACCGGCGTCATTACGAACTCTGCGTGCTGTCGGAATTGCGCGACCGTTTGCGTGCCGGTGACGTATGGGTAGCCGGCAGCCGGCAATATCGCTCCTTCGAAGAACGGTTGATCTCCAAGCAGGCTTTTCAGGACCTGCGGAGCGCCGGCGCGCTCCCAGTCGCAGTGGAAGCGGATTTTGATAAGTTCATCGAGGGCCGGCGGGCCTTGCTGGACAAACGGTTGACGGACGTCAACGGCCACGCCGAGGACGGTCTGCTGCCGGGAGTGACGATCGAGAAAGGCGTTCTGAAGATCACGCCAATCGAAAAATCCACCCCGCCGGAGGCAGAGGCCCTGGCCGCGCGCCTCTACGCCATGCTGCCGCGCATCCGCGTCACCGACTTGCTGGCCGAGGTCGCGCGCTGGACACTGTTCCCAGACTGCTTCACCCACCTGCGCACCGGCGAGACCGCGGCCGACAGCCGCATCCTCATGGCGAGCCTGCTGGCCGAAGGTCTCAATCTCGGCCTGACCCGCATGGCCGAGGCGTGCAGTATTGCCAGCCTTGGCCAACTGGCCTGGACGTCCGACTGGCACATCCGCGACGAGACCTACGCGTCGGCGCTGAAGTGTCTGGTCGACCAGCAGGAGCGTGAGCCATTTGCGGCCACGTTCGGCAGCAGCGACGTCTCATCGTCCGATGGGCAGTTTTTTCAGGCAGCTGGATTCGGCCGTGACGCCGGCCGTCTCAATGCTCATTACGGCCTGCGATCTGGGTTCAAGGTCTACACCCACCTTTCGGGCCGCTATGGGCCGTACTTCACCAAGCTGATCGCAGCGACCGCGAGCGAGGCGCTGCATGTGCTCGACGCGCTGGTCTACCACCAGGACGACGTTACTATTCGCCGTCACCACACCGACGGCGGCGGTGATTCAGAACACGTATTCGCCTTGTGCACGCTCCTGGGTTTCCAGTTCGCGCCACGAATTCCAGACCTGAAGCACCGGCGTATCTACAGCTTTGCCAAACCGCCCGACTACCCGACCCTCGAACCACTCATCGCCGGACGGATCAACGTGGAACTGATCCGCGCCCACTGGGCGGAAATCCTTCGCATCGTCGCCTCCATCCGCGCCGGCGCCGTGGCGCCTTCTGTCATCATGCGGCAACTCGCCTCATATCCGCGCCAGAATGGCGTGGCGGCGGCGCTGCGAGAGCTTGGCAGGCTGGAGCGCACGCTCTTCACCCTCGACTGGGTTGAGGACCCCGAACTGCGGCGCGAGACCGGTCAGGAGCTGAACAAAGGGGAATCCCGCAACAGCCTAGCGCGCGCCGTCTTCATTCATCGGCTCGGCGAAATCCGCGACCGCACCTACGAAAACCAGCAGCACCGCGCTTCCGGCCTGAACCTCATCGTCACCTCGATCATCCTGTGGAACACCCGATACCTCGAACGAGCGGTCGCCACCCTGCGTCAGACGGAAAATGTCCCGCGCCATCTCCTGGCGCATCTATCTCCGTTGGGATGGGAGCACATCAACCTGACCGGCGACTACATCTGGATCGCGCGGCAAGATGCGTCGGAAAACCATAACGGATTGAGGCCGCTGCGCATCCCGCCCGAGCCATTCAAGAAGGCGGCATGACGTTCATGTTCCGTCCCGTTATGCGTACCAGACGGCCAGTTGGTTAGTTCTGGCCTATCACGGCGGGCGATCAAGTGGTGGTCACGCGCATCGACCGCTTGGCGCGATCCGTGTTCGAGCTTTTCGCCATCGTCAAAAAGATCATTGACGCGGGCGGGCAATTTCTCAGCCTTGCCGAACCGTGGGCGGACACATCGACCAGCACCGGCAGGCTGATGATTGCCGTGCTTGGCGGGCTGGCGGACGTGGAGCGCGATTTAATCCGCACACGCACCGGCGAAGGCCGCGCCCGCGCCAAATTGCGCGGCCAGCATATGGGGCGACCGCCGAAAATGACGGCGGCGCAGAAGCGGGAAGCGCGGCGTAGACGCGAGGACGGCGAATCCGTCGCCGACCTTGCCCGCTCCTATGGCGTCAGCCCCGCCGCAATCTACCGAACGACGGCCTGAGGTTGTGGGCGGGTCATCGAAAGCGTTGATATGCGAATGCTCCCGTCCCCTCGCGGTGCGAGCGGTCAGCGCGCCGGTTCGATGTTGGCGATGCTGTAGCGACCGTCTGTAAGTACGACGTCCGCGAAAAGCTCGTGCCCGTGGCCATCTTGCCCGGACGCAAGTCCGCCTTTTACGGGGCCGACAAACCAAGGCCCGTTACTACACCGAATGTAGACGTCCGGCCCCAGTGGTTCGAAGTTACACGTCGCCGCGAGGTGTTGCGGATAGGGATCGACCGAAACGCAAGCCGCCGCCTGCGGCAAAATAGCGAGCGTGGCCGCGCGAGCGACAAGGCGCGAAAAAGTGGGACGCGGCCAGTTCAACAGAACGGCGACAGGCCTAACCGCGCGCGGGCGACGGCCAGATGAAATTGGTCCATCGGCTGCAAGGTAAGGGTCTTCTTACCGCTCGATTCTTCGGCAAGGTCGAAGACCGAAAAGACGCGAAGCAGTTCGCCACGGTCAGTCATGGCCCGCCATGCCTCGCCGCCTCGCGCAAGGGCAGTCTCACGCAAAAAGGCTGCAACAGTTCAGGCGTCTTTTTGTCCTCGGGGACATCGCCTTGGCGTACCCAAGTCGATGTTCCCGTTTCGAGTTTGTCAAGAAAGACGCGCTCGCCAGAGCCGAGTTCAAAATCTTCGCTCAAGTGATAACGGATGAGGCTTTCATCATCGTCAAACATCGGGATGCTTTCTAACGAGGTTGTCGCGTGACATTATCGGAAAACGCCGATTTGTAAAAATTCGCGGCTTCGCTCCCCCTCGCAGGCGGTCGATCTCTCAAACGCCCCGCTTTTCGGGCCAGCCCCGCTGTTCCGAATGTGTTGATTTTTGCAAATCACTTGTTACAAGAGATATAAATCAACTATGGCTCTTTGCTATAGCCTTTGATATGCTCCAATCACTTAAACCTTAGTGGAACCCAAAATGATCGCGCATGATCAAACATTTAGTGACGTGGTGGTCTATCTGGACGGGAATTCGTTTTACCGTTGTACGTTCGAGCGGTGCACCATCATCATCTCTGGTTTGCTGGGCTGCACGCTCGTCGACCCGAAATTTGTCGATTGCAAATGGACTGTCAACGGGCCGGCCGAAAATACGTTTTCGTTGCTATCGGCTCTTTATAGAGCGGGCGCTACGAGTCTAATCGAGTCGACCTTCGATCAGATTCGCGGAAAGGCGAAGACCCCGGCCACCAATTGAGACCCCATTTGAACAGTGATCCTTGCCTATCCGGTTTTCACCCACAGCCACTAAATGTGGGGTGCACCCATTCTCCGGAGTAAAGCTCGTCAAAGGTCGGCGCGGCTGTCCTGCCGGCGAGTCCGAGCAGCGAGCGGAACGCGTTGAAGGGATGGAAGCGCCGATTGAACCGAAACGTGAATTCGTTGAGATAGGCCTGTAGATGCTTGGCGCTGACGCCGTGATGGATACCGTTGATCCAGGTCTTCAGGTTGGCGAAGACCAGGTGGATCATCGGCAGGAATTGTTCCGCGACCTCCGGGTCGCCGCATTCGGCGATGGCATGGTGGTCGAAGCCGCGCTTTCCGAGGCCAGCATAGCCGCTCCAGTCTGTCGTCACGCTGCGTCAAGTCCGCAAGATTTCTGACTCTCGCACTCGAATTGCCGGACACCCGAGACATCGATCCCGCAACGCCGACAACGTTCAGGCGCGCGGCCTGAGCAATTACTGCAATAGAATGGTTTTTGCTAAGAGCCTGTTTGACTCCGCAAAACGCGGGGATTTCGAGAAAAAGGTTTAGCGGCGAATCGCCCTGACTTCCACTTTGGTACTGAATTCCGATGGAAATGCGATGCTGTCGATCACCGTCCGCAAATTTCTGCTTATGAGACGCATCGCAAAATCTCGAAATCCCCAATGATTTGTGGAGTCAAACAGGCTCTTAGCGCCGTACAGCCGCCATGGCCTTATCTATGCCCTGGATCTTCAACGACGAAAGCGGAATAGGGGTTCCGTCGGTGGCGTAGGTCGTTATCGACGCCGTCGTCGCCGCCGCGGCTTGTTTAAACAACGCCTCGTTGATAAGCCTCACGGCTTCGCAGAATTGTGCGTTACAAGTCGTAAAACCCACCCGTAACGGAGCCGCGTCGTCGAATTTCAGCTCCAATCCGTTCTTCAGCAGGATACCGCCGGAAACGTGGTTGTCCTTTTTGACAGCAATCCCGAGGGGCACCTGGAATACGGTCACGAGGTCATGGTTCTTATCGAACCCGATCTCCCAGTTGAGAAGAACTTCATGGCCCGTTGGTCCAACTACGCGCAGATCGGCCACGCAGGTCTTGGTTGACGAAGCCTCCCCGACGGTGTCGCGACAGGTCACAACCCAAGCATTATAATTTATCGTTTCGACGCGCTCGGATTTGGTAGGCGCTGGCGCTTTGGTTTTCGGCTGAGCCGCGCTGGCTTTTTCGCCGCTTGACGGCAGAACTATTCCCAATCCAAAGATGGTGAAGCCGACGACGGAGAAGCCGACGACGCCAAGAACGCCAATTTTGGCGCCAAGCCCACGAAGAATGGTCATATTCACACGCCCATCTCACTTTTTTAAGAGCCTGTTTGACTCCGCAAAACGCGGGAATTTCGAGGAAAAGGTTTAGCGGCGAATCGCCCTGACTTCCACTTTGGTACTGAATTCCGATGGAAATCCGATGCTGTCGATCACCGTCCGCGAATTTCTGCTTATGAGACCCATCGCAAAATCTCGAAATTCCCAATGATTTGCGGAGTCAAACAGACTCTAAGAAGCTCGCGATTCCTTATCATACCCATTATGGCTTCAAGTAAAAGGACCGACCTTCGGCCGGTCCCTTCAATATTCGTCGTTCGCGAGTGCGCTGTTAGAAGCTGTAAGTAACGCCGCCCTTCGCCGTGACAGTGTCAAACTGGTTGTTGAACTTGACTCCCGCATTCACGAAGGCCGACCAACCCGGACCATAGCTCTGCAGAGCAAGGTTTCCCTTCACTTCTCCATAGGACTGGCCGACCGTGTAATTGCCGATCGCCTGGCTTGCGTTGCCGCTCAGAATATCCACGGTATTGCCGGCGTTGCCGTTAAACTGTCCCCAATACCGGCCGGTGAGCGACGCTTGCAGGGCATGACTATTGTCGATGAAGTTCGGAACCTCCATACCCACGCGTCCACCAACAGCACCGCGGAAGTCATCTCCGTTGCCGAAGTTGTACGCCACTCCAAATTGCTGCAGCTGGCCGATTTGGGTTGTCGAATAGGTCAAGACCGCGTTCGGCTCGATGAAATACTGACCGATATCGTAACGATAACCGGTCTCCGCCAATCCGCCGAACGTATCCGCATGGGTGGTGGCGCTGTTCATTAGCGTCAGGCCGTTGACGCCAAGATCCAGGAGATCGGCCTTAAACAAGCCATCGGCGTAGAAGCCGTTAGACATCAAGCTTGCCGACGCACCGAGCGTTCCGCCGGTGTAATGCAAGCTGCCCCCTGCGCCGAAATTGAGGTTGGAGTCGATGTAGCCACCCAGAAGGCCGAGGTCGATGGCGGAGCGCGGCCCAAACAAGCCTCTACCCATAAAATCAGCGCCGCCGAGGATGGCCCCCGTATTTTGGTTGTAGCCAAGATCATAGGCGAACGTCCTGCCGCCAGCCGTTTGATAAGCAGTGTCTCTGCTGTTCGTCCAGCTCCCGATCGCCTTGGCCCAGACGCTAAGCCCGCTCTGGAGGGGCGCCACTGGCGCCGGACCCTTGCGTGTCGGAAGATCGCCGCTCGGGCGATAGAGCGGACCCCGCAACCCGTCGCGCAACTCGGTCTGGCGATCCTCCCATAACGACGAGGTTTCCTGCCAGATGTTCTGCGCGCCCGAGATCGCGATGGGCAACAGCATCGCCCCCTGACTCGGCAAGCTGTAGAGCGAATAGCACTGCGCCGAAACACAGCCCGTCGATCCGGTGCCCGAACCCAGGAAGTAGAAGTAGGCGCCCTCGTTGATGACCGGTGTGTGGTCGAAGGTGGAGACGTTGTTGCCCGCCAGGGTGAAATTGCTCAGCGAGCTCGTTCCATTCACGCCGACAACCGCGATGCCGACCGGATTGTAAGCGGCGGCCGTGGCGGGAAGCGTATCGGTGACATTGATGTTCGTCGAACCCGACACGTTGCCGCCAATGAACAGTCGGTCGGACATTGAGCCCGGGGCGCCGAGCTGGCTGTTGACGGCGAGCGTGCTTGCGCCGCTGGCGACGAAGGCGCCGCCGATGGTGATCGTGTTGTTCACCGCGCTGCCATTGACCAGATTGATCTTGCCGGAGTTGTTGAACGTCAGATTGGCCCCGGTGAAAAACGCATCGCCGAAGCCAGCGGGGTTGTCCGTCACGTTGATCGTGCCGGAGTTGGCGACCTTGTTTATCCCTGTGCCCAAGGCGAACGTGGTCTCTCCGCCCGTGTTGATGACGCCAGCATTGGTGATGGCGTCTGCGCCAGCAAAGAAGCTATTAACGCCCGACGTATTCCAAACGCCGGTGGTCTCGTTTTTGAAGATGTCACCGTTATTCGTGAGGCTGACCCGGCCGTCGATGGTGCCGAAGTTGTCAATGCTTACGGCGCCGTCCGTCTTGCTTCCGGCGGCGATAGCCAGGTCGTTCCACATACCGCTATTCGATACGATCAGGCCCGTGTCGTTGTTCATGATCTTGGTCGGCGCGGCGAAGCCGGCGCCCGAGGGATCGATAGAGATGACCGCTGTGGCCAACGTCGTGCCATCGCCTTGCAGCGCGCCGCTGTTGTTGATGGCCGTCATGCTCTTGAGGCCGAAGTTGTCGACCGCGATCGCCGCGGCGGCGTTCGAGAAGATCCCGCCCGTGGCCGTGTTGGTGACGATGACCGTGCCCGTGCCGTTGTTGAAGGCGATCGCCGCGTAAACGCCATCGAGCGCAGAGTTAATCGTGCCGCTGTTGATGACGACAACGCTGCCATTCCCGTTACGGTCGGCCTGCGCAAAGACGCCGACATTCGCTTGGATGTTGCCGGCGTTGTTGACGTTCACACTGCTGCCGCCCGTGCCGAAGCCATTCCTCGTCTCAGCATAGATGCCGACGCCATTGGTCGCGTAAAGGAAGCTACCCGCGGCGGTGTTCACGTTGATGTTGCCGCCGGCCGCCAGGCCGAGAAGTCCGGACGTAACCGCGTGAATGGCGTCGTTGTTGTCGCTGATGATGACGCCGCCGGCGTTGTTGTTGATGGTGATGTCGCCGCCAGGATTATAGGTGTAAACTCCGGTCGTGGAGTTATAGGAAAAACCTGAACCCACCGAAGAGCTGGCTCGGATGCCGTCCGAGAAGTAGGACTCCAGCGTGCCCGAGTTGGTGATGGTGGTCGCCGCGCCGCCGTAGCTCTTGGTGCGGATCGCCGACCAGGACGAATTAACCGTGCCCGAGTTGGTGACGCTGATCGGGCCGCCGGCCAGATAGGTGAAATTGGCGTTGGAATCGACGGTCGAAAGGTAGCCGTCGGAGACGGCGCGGATGCCCTGCTCGCCCGCTGTGATCGTCCCTTCATTGGTGATCGTGATGGCGCCGCCCTGGTCATAGGCTTTGATGCCATCCGACGCGGCCGTTATCGTTCCGGCGTTGTCGATGGTGATGGCGCCGCCGGCGTTATAGGTGTCGGTGAACGACGTCACGCCGCCCAGGAAGAAGTTCGTGGTGGAGCTGGCGAGGCCGGACAAAGCGCTGGCGTGGATGCCGTTCCCGTCAGCGGACGACAACGAGCCCGAGTTGGTGATCGTGGTCGCCGCGCCGCCGTAGGTCTTGGTGCGGATCGCCGTCCCGATCGAATTCACGACGCCCGTGTTGGTGACCATGATTGGCCCGCCGATCGTATAGGTGTCGGTCACGGTCGCCGCGGCTTGCACGCCGCCGCTGGAGAAAGTGTTGGTTCCTGTAACGTTGGAAAGATAGCTGGATTCGACGGCGCGAATGCCCTCATTCCCCGCCGTGATGGTTGCGGCGTTGCTGATCGTGATGGCGCCGCCCTGGTCATAGGCTTTGATGCCATCTTCGAAGGCGATGATAGTTCCGCCGACGTTGTTGTTGATGGTGATGGCGCCGCCGGCGTTATAGGTGTCGGCGTACGTTAACAGATTGCCGAAGCCGTCATACGTGTTGGTGAAGGAATCGCCGCCGACCAGAGCGGTGGCGTGGATGCCGTTCGCGTCAGCGGAGTTCAGCAAGCCCGAGTTGGTGATGGTGGTCGCCGCGCCGCCGTAGGTCTTGGTGCGGATCGCCGTCCCATTCGAGAGGATTTCGGCCGTGTTGGTGACCATGACCGGGGCGCCGGCGGTATAGGTGCCGCTTGCGGTCCCCCCTTGATACACGCCAGCGCCGGAATACGTATTAGTTCCCGTATAATTGGAATAGTAGCCGCTTTCGACGGCGCGAATGCCCTCATTCCCCGCCGTGATCATCGCGCCGTTGCTGATCGTGATGGCGCCGCCCTGGTCATAGGCCTTAATGCCATCGTTGCCGGCGTTGATAACTCCGGTGTTGGCGATGTTGATGAAGCCGCCGGCGTTATAGGTGTCGTTATACTTCAGCAACTCGCCAAAGCCGTTAAACGTGTCGGTGAAGGAATGGCCGGAGCCGACCAGAGCGGTGGAGTGGATGCCGTCCGCGAAGATGGAGGTCAGCGCGCCCGAGTTGGTGATGGTGGTCGTCGCGCCGCCATAGGTCTTGGTGCGGATCGCCGTCCCAAACGGATCAATGGGGCCCGAGTTGGTGATGTTGATCGGGCCGCCGGCCGTATAGGTGCCGCTTGCGGTCCCCCCTTGATACACGCCAGCGCCGGAATACGTATTAGTTCCCGTATAATTGGAATAGTAGCCGCTTTCGACAGCGCGGATGCCCTCATAATTCGCGATGATCTCCGCGCTGTTGGTGATCGTGATGGCGCCGCCCTGGTCGTAGGCTTTGATGCCAATGTCGTCGACGGTTATAGCTCCGGTGTTGGCGATCGTGATGGCGCCGCCGGCGTTATAGGTGTTGTTATACGTCAGCAGCTCACCAAAGCCGTTAAACGTGTCGGCGTAGGAATGGCCGGAGCCGACCAAAGCGGTGGCGTGGATGCCGTCCGCAAACGTGGACGTCAGCGCGCCCGAGTTGGTGATCGTGGTCGCCGCGCCGCCATAGGTCTTGGTGCGGATCGCCGTCCCGCCCGATAGGATGGGGGCGGTGTTGGTGACGCTGACCGGGCCGCCGGCCGTATAGGTGCCGCTATCTGACACCAAACCCACAAAGCCAGGGGCGGTATAAGTCGAGACTTGCGAGGAATAGTAGCCGCCTTCGACCGCGCGAATGCCCACATTTCCCGCCGTGATCGCGTCGCCGTTGCTGATCGTGATGGCGCCGCCCTGGTCATAGGCTTTAATGCCATCGTTCGCCGCCGCGATGGTTCCGCCAGCGTTGTTGTTGATGGTGATGGGGCCGCCGGAAATCCCCGTAGTCGTAAAGATGAGGCCCGTACCATCAAAACCACCGGTGAAGCTGCTCAAAGCGGTGGAATGGATGCCGTCGAACAAGGACACCAGCGGGCCCGAGTTGGTGACAGAGGTCGCCGCGCCGTCAAAGCTCAAGGTGCGAATCGCCGTCCCACCCGACGTGATGGAGCCCGTGTTGGTGGCGGTCACCGTCGTCGCGGCGCCGCCAAAGCCTTGCGCACGGATGCCTTCCAAAACGCTGTTGATCGTTCCCGCGTTGGTGGCCGTGACGTTGCCGTCGCCAGCAACAGAAATGCCGTTAAAGACGCTGTAGATGGCTCCTTCGTTGCTGGCGGCGATCGCGCCAGCGCCCGAGTTAAAAGCCCTGATGCCATTGCCGGTTGCGTGAATCACGCCGCTGAGCGCGTTGTCGACGGTGATCGCGCCCGTCGTGCTAGTGGCGAAAATGCCGTCGGCTGTGCCAATAACAGTCGTGCCGTTGGCCGCATAGCCCGCATAGATCGTACCGCCGCCGCCCGCTGTCGCGCTGCCGTTGGTGATGCTGATATTGCCGCCGCCATTGGCGCGTGCGCCAATGGCCTCGCCATAAAGAAGAGTGGACCCCGCGTAGATATTGCCCGTGTTGGCGATGACAATGCCGCCGAGATCCGTGGCGGACGTCGTCGTGGGCGTGCCAGAGGTTATAACATCAATGCCGTCGCCGACCGTCGGGACGATGCCCGCTCCGCCGGCCAGAGGTCCAGCGAATCCGATATTGCCGGTATTCGTTACGTTGATGGCGCCGGTTCCGGTATTAATGCCGAAAAAGCCGTCGCCCGCAGGAATAGTAATGCCCGGACCGCCGGGCTCGGTGTTGGCGCCGGTGGCGAGGATATCGCCGCCCAACACAGCGACAATGTTGCCGGTGCTGCTGGGGTTGACGTTAGGAGCGAGGATGCCGGCAAAAATGCCGGAAGCGGAATTTCCCGTCGCGGAAACCTGGCTTCCGGCGATGGTGGTGATGTTAATGTTGCCCGTGTCGGAAGTAACCGCGTACAGCGCCGTAAACGGAGGAGTGACGTTGGCGATGAGACTCGGGGCGCCGGTCTCCTGGTAGGTCACGTCAACGCCGGCGCCGGGGGCGGCGTTACCATTCAGCGTCAACGCCCCATCGGTGAGGCTCTCGCCATTAGCCGTGACGATAACGGGAAGCGTGGGATTTGGCACATTGGTAATAAAAACCCCGGTGGGGTCAGGCCCTGTGCAGGTATAGGTGTTCGTTCCGGCGGTCGGGGTGCACACCGCCAAGGCGCTCGTCGGCGCCATCGCCGCGACGAACAGGCCGCCGGCCAGTGCGGTTCCCGCCAACAGAGACCCGCGACGAAGGCCGCGATTGGCTGCCGTGCTCCGCATGGAATTTCCCTCGGTCATCGCCATCTCCAAAAATCTCCCCGCCAATTACACATAGCGAGCTCATATAAAGCCCGCCCGTGGAATTCCCTCCGGCTCGTTCAGATTTTGTCCTAAATGAGACAAATTGGTTCTGCAACCTGCTCCAGGCAATACGCCCATGTGTGGCTCCCTTTTGCCGAAACATGTTGCAAAAATGAGACTTTTCGTGATTACTCAGGCTCACGCGGAGCCGATCAAGCGACTCGCCTCGACGGGCGAGTTCCGCCGTCAACTGGGGTCAGTCCGCAAGTTCCAAAACAGTGCGTTATAGTTGTATAGAAACGTTAATACGATGCTATCGCGACGTATATTTAAGGCCGTAATGACTCGATTTCGAGCGAAGCGCCACCCTTCCCGTTTCTCCTTTCGCGTTCCCGCGCGGCGATAGCCGCGCTGCGCCGAAGGCGCTCCGCTCTGTTTCGGAGGCTTCCGCCATGAAAGGAAGCCTCTGTCTATCCGTGGGGTCCGGCGATTTGGACCCTCCCCCCCGGCCGCCGCGAGCCATCCAGGCCCGCCACTCCCGCGAGATGATCGTAACTACGTTCGGCAGGCTTGGGGCGCCGTGTCGGCGCCGTTCGGCGATCACGAGAAGCCCGTCGCCGGCCGCGAGCCGGACCGCATTGCGCGCCGTGGTGGCGCCTACGCCCGCCCGCGCCTCGTCCGCCACGATGCGCAAGGCGGCGAGCTGGCCGATCGTAAACCCGGCGGCGAGGGCAGGGGGAGGGGACCGCTGTAGGCGAGCCGGCGCCGCCGCGTCCGCGAGGCCGTACGATCGGGCGATACGCAACGGCGCTTCCGGGCAGGGAACATGGAGACGGCCGCCAGCGGCGCAGCGAGCGCTCGCGCCCCCACCGTATCCTTCGGCCGGATCCGCCGGCGCGCCGCCTCGATCCGGGACGCAATGCGCTCGGCGTCGGCTTCGCCAATCTCGCCGGCGCCATAGGCCCGCCAAAGGTCGCGGGCGATCTCGTCGACAAACGCCAACGTTCGGGCGCTATCGAGCGCCGCGGCGAATTCTGTTTCAGACATAAGGGGCTCCGTCCGGTCTGAGGGGGTCAGACCGCCAGAGGCGAACAGGCTGTCGGCAAAACTCCACCGACCCCTTACAAAGGGGCTTGAATTGTTCGACGATTTGGGAGAATATCGATGTCGCCAGACGATCGATACTCTCCCTTTGCCGGGAACCGGCCCGCCCTCGTGGCGGGTTTCGTGTTTTTCGGGCTTGGCGATCCTTGACCGATTCGCGCGCGGGATTGCGGCGTGTAATCTCGAATCTTGGCCTGATTTGCTTGATTCGTCGAGAGGGGAAGGAATTTGTTATAGGCGATCGCACGATCCATCGGGGCCCAAGGGCAATGAGCAAACCGATTCGCCTCGACCTCATGCCCCGCAGCGAGTTCGTAAAACTCTCGCTTCACGTGAAAAACAACTATCTCCAGGAACTGGCCGACACGTTCGCCGCCAAGACCAACCGGGAACGTCAAGCGCTCGATAAGGACGCCCTCAGTCGCCTGCGTCGCTATTACAGCCGCCGTGTCTTTGCCGACCTTCGGCTCGAAGGAAAGCCTGATACAGGCCTCGACGCCACGCTTCGCCGCCTCGGCGAAGCGATCCGAGCCAAGAACGTCAACACCGACATTGAGGCGGTCCTTACGCAGGAAATTCCGAGGCGGGTGCTTCGCGCTCCGCCGTTGGACGACGACCAGGAGCTATTCTTTGTTCCGGGAATTTACGACGCGCCGATCAAGGACGACGTGAACCTGATGGACGTGGCCCCGTTCACATTGGGCAAGAACGTCCGGTCAGGGACTATCGCCTACGAGCTCAAGGACTGTCTCATCACGATTGAAGGCGGCGCCGACGTCGGCTTGGCGACCGTCTTCGATTACGACATTTTCCTCAACATGGTGTCCCATCTCGCCGATGAGGTTCGCCGCTTCCGCATCGCCGAGAGCAAGGGTTTACGCCCTAGCCTGCCGGCCAAGACCTATCGGCCGACGGCGACGCAAATCCTCAAATTCTGCCGACGAGGAGGTGGGGGACGACAACATGAGGAAATCGAGGACGCCCTGCGCCGACTCGCCAAGACCTCGATCACCATCACCAACCTCGCCGGCGGCAAGCGCCGACAGGTCGACACGCGCCCGCTCTTCGGCGAATACCGCGTTGTCAGTAAAACCAGCACCGGGAAGGTGGACGAGATCGAGGTTCGCATTCCGGATTGGATCTATCTGAGCGTTGTCCGCGCGGACAACGTCCTCCCGCTCTTGACCCTCAACCCCGATTATTTTCTCATCAGTTCGGGGCTCGGCCGGTTTCTCTACCGACTTGCCCGCAAGGCCGCTGGAACAGGCAAAGCCCGCTACACAGTCCGCGAGTTGCACAAGCGCAGTGGCTCATCGCAAGAGTTTCGGTTTTTTCTCCGCGACCTCAGGGAATTTATAAAACGAACACAGGCGTTTCCCATGCCCGACTACGACATCGAGATTCACGATGGAAAAGACGGTCATGTGGTGCTGATGAAGCGACGGAACGAACATGGTGGCCTGCCCCCACCGGGCAATCCAATGGGCGCTTCCCAGAAGACCGTTGGCTCGCCTAATCGGCGGTTTTGAGCGTCAGCGTGTTTTCCGATTCTCAACCTGCCGATCTCCGGCGCAATCGAGTTCAGGGCGATTTTTCTCGACGCCCCCAGCAGCGGGGGCGCCGCTTTCGGGCAGAATCCGTCGAAGCGCGCTTTGTCGGGCGCCCGTCTATCGCCCACGACAAATTTGCCCCACTCACGAAACGCGCGTTCCCACTCGTCAGGTCGGGCGCTCAAATTACTGGCTTTAGGCTGTGGATAACTTTTGTCGTAAGCGTCTATCGGCCACAATATACCGTCTATCGCCCACGAGACATCGTCTATCGCCCACGACAAACCGTCTATCGCCCACAAAACCTGTTGTAAACCTCTGATTTTAATAACGTTTTCGTCCCCTAAAACTAGAATTAAAACTATAAAAACTTATTAAAACGTCTGCGACCGTTTTTTTGCTGGAAAAATGATTTTTGCGGAAAGGGAAACCTCACGTTTCTCACCCTTCAAATCCCTCAACAACGGGCCCATACGTCGCAGGTGTCCGGGTGGAATGCCGTTTATTTGGCCATAGAAGGCCACAGGCCGGCTCTTTTAGACTGCTGGCTGGTATGGGTAGCGGAAAAGCGACAACGCCTCTCAGTGGGTCTCCTTGAGGGAATAAGCTGGGTTAATAGATTCGCATGCCAGAGCCTTGACGAAGGCGCAATTGAGCGCCTCACGACTCTCGATCGCCGCAATCGGCGCGTCTGGCGACGACAGCGTTCGACACGCATGGCTGAACGACAAAATTGGGGCTGTACCCGCCGGATCGAAAACCGGGGCCGATCCGAGAGGCGGCGTGTCGGGTCCATGCCCCGGCGCCCATTCTTCGCCATGGCCGACATAGAGGAGAACGCGCGGCGCAAGGCGTTCGGCAAAAAGGAAATCCCGCTCTCGCCGATCGCGGTCGTTCCCGCACGCTGAGCCGACCTCTGGTCGACGATCTTCATGCCTTCATGAACGCGTAACTCGCGCGGCTCGCGCGCGGGCACGACCTCGCCGAGGCGATCAACTACAGGCTCAAGCGCTGGCCGGCGTTCACGCTTTTCATCGACGACGAGAGGGTTTGTCTGTCCAACAATGTCGCCGAAGACTGAGGTTTCTACGATGCCGAGGCCGACAACTTGCGGCTGGCGCGATCGTACGCGAGGCGTCGTAGAAACTCTGTTGCACTGAACCGCGGGCCGCCGGGCCACCCTATGTGTAGCGGCGCGCAATCATAAAGGCCCGACGCGCAATCAAGGGTGGTTTCCGACGCAGAGTAACCATCCCCCGGCTTTGCCGCATAGGCGCTAAAATAGGCCTGTCATTTTCTGATAGGTGCGCCGGCGGGCGGCTCGTGGAGATGTCGGCGCAGCGCTGACGAACCGCGTCGGAGGCGGGTGATCGTCGGCTGAGGAATAATGGCTTGACGAAGCGTAGCGACAAGCTGGCGCAGCAAACGCCATGCGCCGGGGCGGGTCAGGCGGCAAGCGCCCAGTGTGGAGAGTCCTCGAACTCGTCTACGAGCGGTTCGAGCAACAAGATCATCAGAAGATGCGCCAACAGATAAGGCTTGGCTGAGCGTTCATCTATCCCTGGCGGTCCGTTCAAGCCGATCAGACTTTTGAGACGTTTGAACGCCAGTTCAATGCGCCACCTGAGGCGATAAAGCGCCAGAATATCTGAACTCGTGAATGCTTCCAGCCCGAGCGAGGTGACGAGGATGACCCATTGCGCGGCGACGAGCGTGCCTGTCGAGATTTGATGACCACCTTTGGCCGCCTCCCGCCGCGCTTTACGTCGTGCGATCTCGGCAGCTTCAGGCGTTTTCATGACGGCGACGAGACGCAGGGCGAGTGGGACGCCTGACTTGCGTGCAACGCAAATCGGACGATCAATCAGGCCAGAGTCCGACCCGTTGCGCAACACAGCGAGAATGTCGACCGGCTTGCCGTCGGCATCGAGCCATCGCGCATTTCTCCAACCCGCTCGAACCACAACGTCGGCGCCGGCGTCCAGGATCACGCCCATGCGGTCGGGTTGCAGATAGGCGCGATCGCCGATGCGAATTTCTCCCTTGATGACCGGTGTGCGGTCGAGCCTTTCGCCGCCCTTTTCGTCCGTCAACTCGAAAAAGCCGAAACGCTCGCTCGGCAGATCGAAGGCGCTGTGAACCCGCCACAACTTGCTTTTCGTCTTGGACAGCGCCCCGGCCTTGGGAACCGTGGTGGCGTCGATGAGGCGAATCAGCCGACCCTGAGCGGCCTTGGGCGCATCAAACGCCAGCGTTTGACCAACGAGCAGCGCGAACCAATCGCCGCATTGCCGTAGGCGATAAAGCAACGCCACGTTGGAGATGTCGGCCAGTCCAATTGCGCTCGCCCATGCGGTTGTGCTTCGCAAACCTCTTGCGCCGAGACAATAAGCTAAAATCATCCGCAGGAGATCGACGGCGTTTTTGATTGCCCGAGCCCGCAAAAACGCGTTCGTCGCGCGCGCGCTCGCATCGAGACTTGCCATCCCGCCCAATCGAGCGACAACGTGCATCCAATCGCGGTTGACAAGTGATTCGTGGCTCATCACCCTCTGGAATCATAAGAAGATTCCTTCCGTCAACTGCTATTTTAGCGCCTATGCGGCGGCGCCCGGGGGCTGAAGCTCGACCGCGTTACTGGCTCGCTGACCCCCGGCAAGGACGCCGACATCGTGCTGCTTGACGCCAATGCGATCAACGTCGCGCCGCTCAACAACGCCGCCGGCGCCGTGGTGACGCTGATGGACCGCTCCAATGTCGCCACCGTGCTATGCGCCGGCGAGGTGAAGAAATGGCGCGGCGGGCTTGTCGGCCATGATATTGCGAAGCTACGCACGGAGCTTGAGGCCAGCCGCGACTACGTGTTCGCCAAGGCGGGTTTCGCGCCCGATCTGTTCACGGCCTGAGAGGGGTACGGCTGGCGACGCTGGCTTAACGGCCGCCGTAGCGCGCCGCCACCGCTTTGGCGAGGCGCTCGGATTCCGTCAGATAGGCGGCGATCGTCGCGCGCGCGTTCGAGGTGCAAGTGCGATAGGTCAGCCGGTAGCCGTCGAAGCCGCGGTTGAAGGCGCCGGCGAGTTGATCCTTCTCCTCCTGCGGGCGCGGGTCGGCGTCGATCAGCCCGGCGATGCGCCGGCGGAATTCGGCCCCGTCGCCGTCGTGGCAGAGATCGCGGAGATAGGCGAGCGAACCCATCAGTTCCGCCAGCCGCAGCAGATCCGCCTCATAGGGCGGCGGCGCGACGCGGGTCGGGCTCGGCGTCGGCGGCGGCGCCGGCGCGGGTTTGGCCGTCGCCGCCGCTAGCGTCAGCGCCAGCGCCGCGACTGCCGGGCTCATCGCGCGACGATCGCGGCGGCGCGGGCGACGATTTCGGGCAGTTCCGGCGTCGTCGGGCGGCCGCCGAGATCGTAGGGGTCGACCCAGGCGATCTCGTCGACCTCGGCGCTTAGCCTCGGCTCGCCGCACCGCCAGCGCGCCGCCAACACCACGATGACGTAATGCGTGCGCACCCGCTCGCCCTCGCGCTGGATCGGCTCGACATGACGCACGAAGCCAAGGTAGTCGGCCTCGACGCCGACCTCCTCGGCGAGTTCTCGCGCCGCCGCTTGCTCCAGCGTCTCGCCGATCTCGACCGCGCCGCCGGGCAGTGAGAACGCGCCG
>Ga0207933_1001192_pt1 | contig 20852 bp, 16 predicted proteins | sample NGESurdeep092012_4_FD_184488 | JGI IMG/M metagenome (GOLD analysis project Ga0207933, IMG submission 184488) | Arctic peat soil microbial communities from Barrow, Alaska - NGEE Surface sample F53-3 deep-092012 (SPAdes) | ecosystem: Environmental > Terrestrial > Soil > Wetlands > Peat ...
GGGCGGCCGGCCGCGCCTCCCGCGTCCCACCGGAACGTTTGGCGGAGACGGCGCGCCGGGCGGGAATCGGAAGCTTTCTCGCTGTCAGCGGAGCCGGAATCGCACTGCTCTACGCGTCCTTCACCAACGACTTTTCCGTCGCCTACATCCTGCACCATTCCAACCGGGCGCTCCCGCTGCCTTACAAATTTGCGGCGCTCTGGTCGGGACAGGAGGGTTCCCTTCTTCTGTGGGCATGGCTGCTCACCGGCTATGGATTCGTGTTGCGGGTGCGGCACCGGGTGGATGTAAAGCTCACCGCTTACGCATCGACAATTCTGGCGGGGATTCAGGTCTTCTTCCTCTTGCTGCTGAACTTTGCGGCCCCACCCTTCTCTCTGGTCCAGGGAGCGGTTCCCGCCGACGGCTTTGGACTCAATCCGCTGCTGCAGTATCCGGAAATGGTCCTCCATCCGCCGATGCTTTATTTGGGATACGTCGGCTTTAGCGTGCCCTTCGCCTTCGCTTTGGGCGCGCTGATGATGCGCTACCCCGGAGAGAAGTGGATTCACATCACGCGCCGCTGGACCATGGTCACCTGGCTCTTTTTGACCGTCGGCATCTTCATGGGCGCGCACTGGGCCTATTCCGTTCTGGGCTGGGGCGGCTATTGGGGCTGGGATCCGGTGGAGAACGCCTCGCTGATGCCATGGCTCGCCGGCACCGCATTTCTGCACTCCGTCATGATGCAGGAGAAGCGCGGCATGATGAAGACCTGGAATGTGTGGCTGATCTTCTGCACCTTCCTTCTTTGCATCTTGGGGACGGATCTGACGCGCTCGGGCCTGGTGAGTTCGGTGCATGCCTTTGCGCAATCCTCGATTGGCGGCTGGTTCACCTCCTTCCTGGTCATCGTCTTCGCCATCTGCCTGTTTACCTTCTTGCGCCAGCGCGACCATCTCAAGTCGGAACATAAACTGGAATCCCTGGTGTCGCGCGAGTCCAGCTTTTTATTCAACAACCTGATTTTGCTGGCCGCCTGCTTCACCATTCTGTGGGGCACGCTGTTCCCGGTGATCTCCGAGTATGTGCAAGGGCACAAGGTCACCGTTGGACCGCCCTTCTATGACCGGGTGGAACTGCCGATCGGGCTCTTTTTGCTGCTGCTTACCGGGATTGGTCCGCTGCTGGCTTGGCGCAGCGCGTCGCTGAGAAGCGTACGGCGCAACTTCATTCTGCCCGGCGCAACAACGCTGGCCACCGCGATCGTCTTGCTGGCAGTTGGGCTGCGTCCGTGGCACGACCAGGCTATGCTCTATTCCCTGGTCGCCTTCTCGCTGGGCGCCGGCGTGGTAACGGCCATCGGCTCGGAGTTCCTGCGTGGAGCCTCCGTGATCCGCGCGCACACGGGAAAAAATATTCTCTCCTCGATGGTGCATCTCACTCGACGCAATACGCGCCGCTACGGGGGCTACGTCGTCCACTTCGGAATTGTCATCATCATGATCGGCATTGCCGGGGGGGCCTTTCAGCAGAGCCGCGAAGTGGAGATGAACGACGGCCAGAGCGTCACGATCGGACCCTATCGTCTGGTCTGCAAGAGCTTCACTCAGGATTCAAATCCCAATTACGACACGGAGTTTGCGCTCCTGGACGTCTTTCACGGGAATCATAAGGTGACGCAACTGGCGCCGGAGAAGCGGTTCTATACCGCCTCGCAACAGCCTTTGACCGTAGTCGCCAATCACCAGACGCTGGGCTGGGATCTCTATGTGATCTATGCGGGCAAGGATCCCGCCAACGGATTGCCCATCTTGCGCTTCTTTCTCAATCCTCTGATGGCCTGGATTTGGATTGGCGTAGTCATCGTTGCCGGCGGAACGCTGATCGCCTTGACTCCAAACATGAGCGCGGCACGGACGCAAGGCCGCTTGCCGGAAGCAGCGGGGAAAATGGACGAACGGGAGCCGGTGGCCGCCGGAGGGGGTGGAGACTGACACACCGCCGCCTGATTCGCCTCTTCCAGGCTGCCGGGGTCTGCCTTCTCGCTCTGGTCGCAATGGGAGCCAGCAATGCCGCCGCCCGCATGGACAAGGACAGCCACCAGTTGATGTGCATGTGCGGCTGCAATGAGCTTCTGGGCGAGTGCAACCACATGGACTGTCCGGATTCGCCAGTGATGCTCAATCAGTTGATGGCCAGCATCAACAAAGGCGAGAGCGACGACACCATCTTCCACCAGTTCAGCCAGCAATATGGCCCGGTTGTGCTCGCATCTCCCATGTTCACTCGCTTCAACCATGTAGCGTGGATTGTGCCGCCGCTAGTCCTTTTTCTGGGTATCGCGCTGACCTTGCTGCTGGTACGGAAGTGGAAGTATCGGGGTTACCCAGCGCATTCCGCTCCACGAACGGACGCCGAGAACGAGCTGCGCGAGCGCATTCGCCGCGAGACCGACATATGAAACGATCTCCACAATCTCCCGAGGCCGCGCTGTTATGAGCATCGTTGCATGCAGTCTGCTGCTGATCGGCATCTTCGCCTATATCTTTTACCCCGAACGCCACGTCGAGCGGCAGAGAACCAAGACGCGCCTCGATTTTCTGCTGGAACAGAAAGACGTGCTCTACGAGAATCTTCGTGATCTGAATTTTGAGTATCACGCGGGCAAGTATCCCGAAGAGGATTATGTTGCGCAGCGGGCGGTAATGGAGGACGAGACCGCGGCCGTCCTGGCCGAAATCGAACACCTCCAAATGGCGCGGCAGGAGTAGGCCTGTCCGCACAGCCGGCTCAAAGCCGTGCCTTTAAGGAATCAAGATTTTCCGCAGCCCCATTTAAGAGAAACAAGCATGATGAAACGGAACTCGCAGTCAAACACCATTCTTCTCTCCGTCGCCGCAGCGATGATCTTCTTCGCGGCCTCGCTACTGCCCGCCGCAGCCGCAACCATCACCGGCGTCGTCACCAACGGCACGACGCATAAGCCCGCAGCGGGCGATACGGTGGTGTTGATCTCTCTGGCTCAGCAGATGCAGGAGGTTGGCCACACCACGACCGACTCGCGTGGACACTACTCGATCGCGCTGCCCGACGCCGGCATGCACCTGATTCGTGTAGACCACCAGAAGGCCGCGTATTTCCAAACTGTGCCACCGAACACTTCCAATGTGGACGTGGAGATCTTCGATGTAGCCACCACCGTCTCCGGGGTGAGCACAGAGGCCGATGTACTGCGCGTGCAGACCGATGCGCAGGGGCTCAGCGTGACCCGAAGCCTCTTCGTGAAGAACGCCTCCAATCCGCCACGCACTCAGTTCAGCACGCATTCGTATGACTTCTATCTGCCTAAGGGCGCAGTGCTGACGAACTCCGCCGCTATGGGCCCGGGAGGGATGCCGGTGCAATCCTCTCCGGTACCCATGGGCGATGACGGCCAGTACAGCTTCCTGTTTCCGATTCGCCCGGGAGAGACGCAGTTCCAGCTCGGCTACCACCTGTCCTATTCCGGCAGCCTGACTCTTACCCCGCGCTTTGCCATGCCGGTAGCCAACTTTGTCGTGATCCTGCCCAAGAGCATGACCTTCCGGCCAAGCGCGTCGTCATCCTTCCAGACCGTGGACGCACAGGTAGGCCAACCGGCAGGCGCGCAAACCTATCTGATCCGCGACGTTCAGCCGGCGCGGCCGCCGGTATTCACCGTCTCCGGCACAGGCACGATGCCCACCGACAATCAGGCTGCCGGCGACCAGGCGAGCCAATCGGGCGCGAGCGCCCCCAGCTCTCCCGAGGCTGATGACCGCCCCGGCATTGGATTAGGCAAGCCGATCGACACGCCTGATCCGCTGCATAAATTCAAGTGGTGGATTCTGGGCGGTATTGCGGTGATCTTTGCCGCGGGAGCCGGCATGCTGCTGCGCAAGCCGATAGACGGCAATCCTGTTGTAGTAGCGGAGGGCGTGGCGCCGGGCGTGGCGCAAGTGAAGGCCGTTCCCCTTCTCTCCGGAACCGCGCTGCTGCAAGCGCTCAAGGACGAACTCTTCGCGCTCGAGACAGACCATGTGCAGGGGAAGGTCTCCGACTCCGAGTATGGCGAGATGAAGACGGCGCTGGAGTTGGTTCTGCGCCGGGCGCTGGCCCGCCAACCGGCCTGAGCGGGGCGCTAGAGCCAATTCACGATTGCTATATGCCCCACCGTGGTTCGAGAAGTGCGGCTTTTCTTAACGGAAAAGCCGCGTTTGGTGCATCTGCTTCGGGATACACCTATCGTGAATCCGCTTTAAGCCGACTCCAGAATGATGTTCGCGTATTGCGTGCTGTCGGCGGTGCGGATGAGCCCAATCGCCTGCGGCACGCGCTTCTTCAGGCCGATGTGCGGCTCAAAGACTGTTGCAATTCCGGCGAGCGCCGCCGCAAAAGCCACCTGTGCGCCTTCTCCGTTGGCTGCCCGGAACTCCTCCGCCATGTACGCTCGGCCGATCGAGAAGTTGGCGCGGATGGCCTGAAGCACATCGAGCACGCGCGGTATATCGTCAACCAGCGCGAGGTCGACGGTTTCGATCTGCGGGAAGAATGGAAATCCGCGATCGGCGATAACCAGATAGTTGGTGTGCCGAACCCTGCTGAGCAATGAATTGATCGCGGGATTCAGAATTCCGCTCTTGAGCATGCAATTGCCTATCACTCTTTCTTTCGGCGGCCGGCCACAGCTTACTTTGCGATCACTATCACGGTGACCGGAAGGGCGGTGGGAGGCCGGCACGCGTTCATGTCGCAGGCCTGATAACGCAACTCCGCCTGCAGCGCACGCCGACCGGGAGCGGCGGTAAGATGCGCGTGCAAGATGAATTCGCCAGTATAGACGCTCAGCTTGTGGTGAGGGGAGAACGCCAGAGCGTAGTCCTCGCCGGGCGGAAAGTCCACTTTCGTCACATCGATTCCCCCGCCTTCGGCCACCGCGAGCCGAGCCGGCACAAGATACTTGTCGTGCGGCGCGTGCGAGTTGATGTGCAACCCGTTGGCCACGCGGAAACGGAGATTGATTACAGCAGGCTGGTGGGCCGCTACAGTGACCTGGGCAGGCCCGAGAAACTGCATCGCGGCATCCGCTTTGTCGACCCGCGCGGCCCCGCCGCGAGGCAGCGGCAGCGGCAGATCCCGGACCGCGCCGGAGGGCTGTGGGGCAGAGCCGCTGGATGATGATTGAGCCGCGGATGCAACCGAATGGAGGCCGGCAATGAGAGCCGCCGCCCCGACGCCCACCGCGATGATGACGGCGAAGATGACAATTCGGTTCGCGGCAGGGCCGGTGCGGCGCATTTTATTTTCTGCCTTTGACGCCGGCAGCCAGGGCCTTCTTGATGTTGGCTTCGACCTCCGCTTTGGGAACCAGCCCGGCGGTCTCCGCTACCACTTTGCCGTCGCGGCCCACGAAGTAGGAGGTAGGAAGAAACTCAACCCCGCCATACTTGCGTGAAACGGCATCGCTGCCCATCAGCAGCGGATAATTGATCTTCTCTTCCTGTCCGAACTTTGCGATCTGCGCGCGGGTGACGCTGGAGTCGTCCTCGGAGACGCCGAGAATCTCGAATCCTTCATGGGCGTATTGGTTGTGCAGGGCGACGAACCAGGGCATCTCGATCTTGCACGGCGCGCACCACGTAGCCCAAAAATTAATCAGAACCGCCTTGCCGCGGTAGTCGGAGAGAGTGACCTTCTTTCCGTCCAAATTCTGCAGCGTGAAGTTGGGAGCGTCGTGTCCTTGGAATTTAGGGAGACCTTCGTCGCCGGCAACGTCTTGCTGCACCGACTGGTTGCCTCCACTATCCGGCACCAGCATGGCCGAGGGCGGGGCGGAAGCAATCCGCTTCCTGCTCGTGTAGTTGACGTATCCGGACCAAGCCATGAGTGCCAGTGCGGCCAGCACGACCGCAATAACCCAATGATTGCGTTTCATTCGCTCGTTGAATCCCCCATTCATTCTAAAGGATCGGGGCAGCAGTCACGGGAGCGAGGAGCCCGCATGGGCTGATAGGATCAAATCTTCCAGGGAATTTTCAGGCAATTCTGTCCATACCCTTATGAACGCACCGGCGTCAGCTCAACTTATCCGCATCGAGGCACGGGCGCTCTTGGCGTTGGCGGAAAGGCTAGAGGGGACGATGGCGGCCGATTTTGACCGCGCCGTCAATCTGGTGGTGCATTGCGGGGAGGGCCGCGGCCGCGTGGTGGCCACCGGCATGGGCAAGAGCGGCATCATTGCCCAGAAGATCGCTGCGACATTGAATTCCACCGGATCGCCCGCGCTCTTTCTGCATCCTGCAGAGGCGCTGCATGGGGACCTTGGCATGCTGACGAAGGGAGATGTGGTCATCGCCCTTTCCTCCAGCGGTGAGACGGAGGAGATTCTGCGGCTGCTACCGGTGATGAAGAGAACCGGCGATGCGCTGATCAGTTTCTGCTGCGCAATGGATTCCACCTTGGCGCGGGCCAGCGACATCGTTCTGGACACCAGCGTGGAGCGCGAAGCCTGCGCGATGGGCCTGGCCCCGACCGCCTCCACCACAGCGATGCTGGCGCTGGGCGATGCTCTGGCGATCGCCGTTTCCCTCAAGAAGGGCTTTCGTCCGGAAGATTTCGCCAACCTGCATCCCGGAGGCAAACTCGGCAAAAAGCTGGCGCGCGTAAAAGAGCTGATGCATTCCGGCGACGCGATTCCACTCGTAGAGCAGGCGACCGCCATGCCGGCGGTGATCTATGAGATGAGCCGCAAGGGTCTCGGAATGGCAGTGGTGGCCGATCAGGGATCTCTATGCGGAATCATCAGCGATGGCGACTTGCGCCGGTTGCTGGAGAGAGAAGGCCCGCAGGCGATGACCTTGCCCGCCGGAGCGGCGATGAACGCCGATCCTAAAACGATCGGCGACGAGGAATTGGCTGCCCGGGCGCTGGGCATAATGGAAGAACACAAGATTACCTCGCTGGTGGTGGTTGATGGCGCACGAAAGGTCACCGGTATTCTCCACCTCCACGATCTATGGGAGTTGAACCTGCTCTAAGCTTCAAAAGCCACCATGAACCTAACTGAGCTTAGCGAGAGGCCCGAGCAAACGTCATTCCTAGCAGATAAAAAACTCGAGGCTGAATCCCCGTCTTGTATACTTTCGATTACGGACACATCGCATTGATTTACAGCAGGGATATTTTGAAGCACGCGATGCAGAAGTGGCGAAGGACGGTGTGGATTACGTCTCTCTTCACGACCCTCATCTTTGCCGTCTTTGTCTGGGGTCTGCAATACAAGCTCTCCTTGTACGACTCACCGCACTCCATCACACATGAAATCCCCGAGGCCAAGCTGCTTTCCAACCAGGAGCGGGCAGGCTATGCGGCTCCGGAAACAGTTGTGCCAAGCGCCGCGGCCGTCCTTCCCTCGTCGCTTTGCGCGCTTCTGGTGTTCTCCGCCGGCTTGACGCTCGCTCTGAGATCGAGCGATCCGCGGGGAAGCGTTGCTCACGGCTCTGGCTCCCCATCGATCCCTGGAATCCGGACAGCGAGCCTCACTCCTTTCCTCTTTCGACCTCCTCCCGCTTCCCGCTAGAGCAGTTTCGCTTCAGCATCCGCCGGAAGGCCGCAGCGTTCTTCAATAAAACGCTGCCCAATCTCCCTGACTGCCCCATGCAAGAGTGGAACGGCTCCAGACTTCCCGGTCCGGGCGCGCGGTAGCGCAATCGCGAAGGCCAAGCAGACCGTTTTGCCGTGCCGCCTTTCTCACCAGAAGCGGCTCCGGGCTTAATATGGCGCATTTGAAGTGTTGCAATCAGTTGAGGTAAACATGCGAAAGCGAATCTTGGTGATACCCGTTGCGGGCATGGTTTTGGCCGCCGGGATCGCCGTGTCAATCTCCGGATGCAAAGCGGGATCACCCGTAGCAGCATCGGCAACCACCCCTCCTTCCGCCTCGGTTGCCCGCGTACAGCGCGGGTCCATCTCCCACAATCTGGCGTTGGCGGGCCAGTTCGAGCCCTACCAGGAAATCGATGTGCACCCCAAGGTCTCGGGATTTATCCGATCGATCTATGTCGATATTGGCGACCGCGTGCACAAGGGAGAGACGCTGGCGGTGCTGGAAGTGCCGGAGCTTACCGCGCAACTGCAAGGCACGGTGTCGGAAGTAGCCAAGAGCCAGGACGAAATCATTCGGGCACAACGGGAAGTGTCCGCGGCGCAATCGGAGCACGTCGCCCTGCACGACGATTACGGCCGCCTGCAGCAGACGGAAAAGGCGCAGCCAGGATTGATTGCCCAGCAGGAGCTGGACGACGCGCAATCCAAGGATCTGTCGGCGGAGGCTCAGGTAGAGGCGGCAAAAGCGGCGCTGGCGGCCGCGCAGCAGGGGGCCAATGTAGCGAAAGCCGACAACGAGCGCGTAGCGGCTATTCAGGATTACACCGACGTAAAGGCTCCGATCGACGGAGTCATTATCTGGCGCTATGCCGACACCGGCGCATTGATTCAATCGGGCACCGGCTCGGACTCCAGCACCCAGTCGCTCCCCATCGTGAAGTTGTCGCAGAGCGGTCTGCTGCGACTGCGCGTGCCGGTTCCGGAAGACGATGTTCGCTACGTCCATGTTGGCGATCAGATGCAGGTGCGGGTGGACGCCGTGGGCCGCTCCCTCACCGGCAAGGTGGTTCGCTTTACGCGCGATGTAAGCCAGGCGACGCGAACCATGGAGACGGAGATCGACGTGGAGAACAAAGATCTCGCGCTCGATCCCGGCATGTACGCCAACACGGAACTGCAGCTGGATCACGTTGAAAACGTGCTAACCGTTCCGGTTGGCGCGGTCGTCACGCAGAACGGCCGCCAGGTGGTGTATGTCCTGGACAGCCAGAATCGGGTGCACGTCCGGCCGGTGCAGGTCGGGATGGAGGGCTCGCTGCTGGCCGCGATCAACAGCGGATTGGATGAAGGCGACCGGGTGATTCTCGGCGCCCAGGAGAAGTATTCGGAAGGCCAGCGGGTCACTCCCATCATGCAGAAAACCACCACCACCGATGTGACACAGCAATCCGGCGGGATGGTCGATCTGCAAAATGAGGGAGACAACGGGCAGGGGGTGCAGTAGTGCCGAAGTTTGCCCTCAAATATCCCTTCTTCATCATCATGCTCTGCCTGGTGGCGACGCTGATTGGCGTGATCAGTATTTTCCGCATGCCGGTCGACCTGTTTCCCACCATCGACATGCCGGTAGTGGTGGTTGCGACGTTTTATTCCGGCATGCCGCCACAGCAGGTGGAATCGGATATCACCAACACCTTCGAGCGGTTTTTCACTCTCGGCAATAACATCGATCACATCGAATCGCGCTCCATGACGGGCGTCAGCCTCATCCGGGTCTACTTCAGGCCGGGCACCAATCCAAATGCCGCGCTAAGCAACATCGCCAACCTCGCCATGGCCGACCTTAGGCGGCTGCCGCCCGGAACGCTGCCTCCGATAGTGCTTAGCGCCGATGCGTCGAACCAGCCCGTATGCCTGGTCACGCTGAAGGGGAAAGGACTGAATGAGACGGACCTCAAGGACATCGCCCAGTTCGCGGTCCGCAATCAGGTCGCGAATGTGCCGGGCGCATCGGCTCCGGAGCCTTTCGGCGGAACCTATCGGCAGATCCAGGTCTACGTCGACCCGCTCAAGCTGGAGGCGAACAACCTCTCTGTAATGGACGTTGTGCACGCGGTCAACAGCTCCAATCTGATCCTGCCGGCCGGCGACGTTCGCATCGGCACGAAAGATTTCAACGTTTACGCCAACGCCCAGTTCCCCGCAGTGAAGGAGATCAATTCCCTCCCCATCAAGACGGTAGGCAACGCATCGATTTTGGTGGGCGATGTGGGCAAGGCAGAAGACGCCGGAGCGCTGCAAACCAACATTGTCCGCATCGACGGCCAACGGTCGGTCTATCTCCCCGTCCTCAAGCAGGGTGGAGATAGCAACACCATCACCATCGTGAACGGGATCAAGAAGGCGATCAAACATCTGGTGGACGTTCCGGCCACGCTGAAGACGGCGGTGGTCTTCGATCAGTCGGTTTTCGTGAAAAAGGCGGTGAGAGAACTCATCAACGAGCTGGCGATCGGCTTGGCCTTGACCGGCCTGATGATTTTGCTCTTCCTGGGAAGCCCGCGCTCCACTGTGGCGGTCATGCTTTTGGTGCCGCTCTCGGTGATGGTCTGCATCGTAATCGTCGACTTGATGGGAGGCTCGATCAACACGATGCTGCTGGGAGGCATTGCGCTGGTCTTCTCCCGGCTGATCGACAATGGCGTGGTGGTTCTGGAAAACATCTTCCGCTATATGGAAATGGGCTCGACGCCGCGAGAGGCGGCGGAGAAAGGCGGAGCCGAGGTATCGCTGGCAGTGCTGGCGGCGACCGTCACCACTTCAATCGTCTTTCTCCCTGTGGCCTCCCTCACCGGAGTAAGCAAATATCTCTTTACACCGCTGGCCCTGGGCGTGGTTCTCTCCATCTTTGCCTCCTATGTCTTTGCCATGACGGTGGTGCCGCTCTTCTGCGCCACCTTTCTCACCGGCCATCAGGGGGCGCAGACCCATCGGCGCCCATCCTTCTTCCAAAGAATCATTGCCAAGTTCAATCAATCCTTCCAGCGCATGTTGGATTGGTATGTCCTCGCCGCGAGGCGTTCGATGGCACGTCCCCGCCTCACCGCGACGGCCATTCTGGTTTGCCTGGCAGTGATAACACTGGGGCTGTTTCCCTTTCTCGGGCGCGCATACTTTCCGCGTACCGATGCCGGCCAGTTCGTCATCAACGTGAAGATGCCGAGCGGAACCCGCATCGAAGACAGCAACCAGTACATTGCGAAGGTGGAAGGAATCATCCACCAAGTGATTCCTCCCCGCGATCTCAACATGATCGTCTCCAACATCGGCATCACCCATGGTCCTTCCACTATCTACAGCACCAACTCGTCAATGGACACGGCTTTCGTTCAAGTCAGCCTGAAAGACGGTCGTAAGTTAGGGAGCTATGAGTATATGGATCGCGTCCGGCGGGCACTGGCCAAGCAGATGCCGGAGTTATCCACTTATTTCCAGGGCGGCGGGCTGGTCAGCGCGGTCGTCAACCAGGGACTCCCCGCGCCTATCGACATCCAAGTGGGGTCCCAGAATCTGAACGGAGCCTATTCCCTCGCCCAGAATCTCGCCACTCGCATCCGGAAAATCAAGAACGTGGCCGACGTTTATATTCCGCAGAATATGCGCTATCCGGGGCTAGCGCTCGATATCGACCGTGAGCGCGCCAGCCAGGTGGGGCTCAGCACCAAAGAGGTGGTGGATAACGTCGTTACTGCGCTTACCTCCGATGGAATGGTCGCCCCCAGTTATTGGATCGATCCGAAGACGGGCAATAACTACATGGTGACGGTGCAGTACTTCAATAAAAAGATACAAAACATGAATATGGAGGATTTCAAAAATATTCCTCTGCGCGGCGATGGCGCCTCCGGCTATACACCGCTGCAATCGGTGGCCGATATCCGGCAGATCAACACTCCAGCCGAGGTGGATCACTACGAGATTCGCCGTGTCATCGATATTTATGTATCCACCAAGACGGAGGCGTTGGGCGGCGTGGGTAAGAGTATCGACAAGCTGCTCGCCAATACTCACACCAGCAAGAACACCCAGTTGACGGTGCGCGGCGCGGTAGTGAACATGAACCAGGCATTCCACGATTTCGGGCTGGGATTGCTGGTGGCCATTGCGCTCGTCTATCTCATCCTGATGGCGCAGTTCAGCTCCTTCATCGATCCATTCATCATCCTGATGGCGGTTCCACCCGGTTTGGCCGGGGTGGTGCTGATCTTGCTCATTACGGGCAGCACCATGAACATCATGTCCCTCATGGGAACGATCATGATGACCGGCATCGTGGTGTCCAACAGCATTCTCATCGTCGACTTCGCCCGCATCATGCGCGCACAAGGCATGCCTCTGGTGGAGGCTACGATTGAAGCCTGCAAGCTGCGTCTGCGGCCCATCCTGATGACGTCGGTGGCCACGGTTCTGGGCATGATTCCCATGGCTCTGGGAATCGAACCAGGAAGCGAGCAATATGCGCCGCTGGCCCGAGCCGTCATTGGAGGGCTCGGCGTTTCGGTGGTGGTGACCATGTTCCTGGTGCCGGCAGTCTATCTGCTAATCCATGCCCGGGATGAGCAAAGCCAGACTGCCGCGGAGGTGCAGGCATGATGACGCTCGCCGTCTCGCTCGCGCTTTTGCTCACCGCCGCGCCGGCGCAGACCGCCGGCAGAGCTGCCCGGCTGCCCAGCGCGCCTGCTCCCATCCTGCATCTAGAGGTCGCGCAGAATAGCCCGCCCGGCGCCCCCATCCAGGGAACGAACTCCACCGCACAAAGCGGAAGCGCCGTACTGCGTCTGACCCGCACGCAGGCGGAGCAGATCGCTCTGAGAGACAATCCACGCATCCGTGTGAGCCAACTGCTGGCGCTCGCCCAGCACCAGGTCGTGCGTGAAGCGCACGCCGCTGATCTGCCCACTGCTTATGGTTCCGTCTCCGCGATGAACGCGCACGATGGCGGCCGCGTCTCCGCCGGCTCCCTCGCCGCATCCCGCCTGATCACACATGCGGGGGCGGGAGGAGCCTTCACGCAGCTCATTACGGACTTCGGCCGCGTACACAACCTGGTGCTCTCGCAGAAGCTGCAGGAAAAGGCTGCCAACGCGAACGCGCTGGCCACCCGGGAGGAGATCGTGCTGGCCACCGACGAGGCCTTCTACAACGCGCTGACCGCGCAGGCCCTCCTGAAGGTAGCCAGGCAGACCGTCGCCGACCGGCAGACGACGCAGTCGCTGATCAGCGAAATGACCAAAAACAAATTGAAATCGACGCTCGATCTGAGTTTCGCAAATGTCGATCTCTCCCAGGCGCAGCTGCTGCAACTGGACGCCGCCAACAATGACGAGGCCAGCATGGCGGCATTGGATGCCGTCCTCGGCCTGGATCATAGCGTGCGCTACGTGCTCGTCGGGGCCACCACGGAACTGACCCCTCCTGCGCCTGCTCCCGATGGGCTGGTTCAGGCGGCGCTTCAACAGCGGCCCGATCTGCAATCGTTGACCTTCGGACAGCAGTCCGCGCAAAAATATACGCGCGCCCAGTGGGACCAGCTTCTGCCCACCATCAGCGCCGCAGGCACGGTGGGCGCGACGCCCGTTCGCAGCGATGAATACTACACCACCAACTGGTGGGGCGGAATCGGCGTGAACCTGAACATCCCCATCTTCAATGGCTTTCTTTATACGGCTCAAGCGCGGGAGGCCGCCTACCGGGCGCAGGCGGATGCGGAGAGGACGCGCGCGCTGCGGGACCAGATCGTGCGCGACGTGCGAACGGCATGGCTGGACGCCAACACCGCTTACCAGCGGGTTGGAGTCACCGAACAACTGGTGCAGGAAGCGAATCTCGGCCTGCAGCTTGCACAAGCCCGCTACAAGCTGGGACTGAGTTCGATCGTCGAGCTCAGCCAGGCTGAGTTGCAGCAGACGACCGCGCAAATCGATGACACCAATGCGCGGTATCAATACCGGCTCTCGCTGGCAGCTCTGAACTACCAGATTGGAACGGCGCCATAACGCCCGTTGGCGATTCTCAGCTCCCAATCTGGCCGCGCAAAGCATAAACTGCGGTCGAGACGACAGGGTTGTTGCAGGGGCGTGCCTGACGCCGGCGAGGAGAGATGCTGCCCGTGGAGCCCATCAAGAACCGTCTTAACCTGGATGTGAAGGCAGTCGTGTTGGCAACCGATCTCGGCGACTGGTCGCACAATGCAGGCGAATTTGCCGCGCTTTTCGCGCGGCATTTCGCCGCCAAGCTGGTGATCTCTCACGTCTTTCTGCCTTCGCAGGCCGCCATGGAAGTGGAAGCCGAAGGGACGCCGGTCAGCGGACAACGAAAGGAGCTGGCGAGCCTACTGGCACAGAGAGCGTCGGTGCTGAGCGTCTCCGCCCGGGTCGAAACCGTTCCGGTGCTCCTGGATGGAACTCCAGAAGAGGCGATTCCCCGCTTGGCCGCCGAGTACGCACCCTCGCTGATTGCGATGGGAACCCATGGAGGCAGCCGGCTGGAACGGATGGTGATGGGATCGGTCGCGGAAAAGATATTGCGGTCCACTCCTTGGCCCTGCCTTACGGTGGGTCCGCGGGTAGCGGCTATCTCGTCCGCCAACGATCTTCCCTTCCGCCGCATTCTCTACGCCACCGATCTGACACCAGCGGCTGCACATGCCGCCGCCTATGCGGTTTTTTTGGCGGAAACCCTGGGCGCGAAGATCGACGTACTCCACGTCGTGCACGGAGGCGAGCATGACCGTGAGGAACGCACCGAGGACTTGAGGAGGCGGTTTCGAGAGTCTCTCGAAGGATTGGTTCCCCGCCATGCCGAGGAGTTTTGCCAGGCAAGCGCCTTCGTCGAATTCGGCTCCGCGCACCAGCGCATCCTTGAGCACATCAAGGAGCACGGCATCGACCTGCTGGTGCTGGGAATCAGGAAGACCCCGCATCTCGGCCTGGAGATGCGCACTTCCGCAGCCTTTCAATTGCCGGCGGCGGCCACCTGCCCGGTGCTGACCGTTACCGGCTGACGCCTCGCCGCATAAGCGAATTCTGGAATGAACGCCCGACTATTTGGGCGCCGGCGGCGTGGTGGGAGGAAGTCCCTTTCGGAGCCCCGAGAGCGGACCCTTGAGGATCTTGGGTGCGACGTCCGGCCAGAATTCGTCGAAGATGGCTCCGAGGGTCCCTTCCGCCGTAACCGTCATCCCGCGCTCGATGGTTAGGCCGGCGCCGCGGTCGGCGGCGGGATAGTACAAGTTGGAAATGCCGCCGGCGGCAAGATTGCCGAACACGTTGGAGTAGTTCGGACCCCATTTACCGTTGTCATTCCTGCACCAAACAGTGGAGGCAATGGAATACAGGAACCGGCGCTTGAAACTGTGACTCTCGCCCATGCGGAAATAGCGCGGATCCTGCTTGAGCAGGGCTGGAAAGAGTGCATTGCCGATCATGGTGCCATCGAAACTATCCGCATAGGACGCTGCGAAACGCAAGCCGGAATTTCTGACTTCGCGAGAGCGGGGGGTGCATTCCAATCGTAAGAAGTATTGAAGTTGGGAACGATGCCGATGATTCGCTGCTTTTCCTCTGTCCTGAGCTGTTGTTCGGCCTTTTCACGCTCTGTCTGGACGGTTGACGAGGTCGCGGCCGGGGCCGGCTTGGCGACCGATGCCTGCGGCGACGGCGCGTTGGGCTCCGCGGCCGCCGATCCGGCGGGGGCGCTTGGGGAGCCGGCAGGCGAAGCGGGGACCGCGCTTTGCGCAACGGCCGGGTACGCAACAGTGCAGGCGATCAATAACCCTGCAGCGCGAGCGACGAGTAATCTGAAGAATTTCCGAGCGATCAAGAGAGCGATTCCTCATACCAGGACTCGTTCTCCCTGCGGTTCTCTGAGTTTATCTTAGCGGCGACCGCGCCATCGCGCCGGGCCGGGTACCGGCCACGGCCTGTGGCGTGGCACTTTTCGGTTATATCCCTGAATCGCCAGCGGCCTTTTGAGCGCGAGCGATCGCGTCCAGAACGCCATTGAGGAAGTTGATAGATTCGGGCGCAGAATAGCGCCGGGCGATCTCCAGCGATTCGTTAATCACCACCGCAACGGGAGTTTCGGGAAAGCCCATCATCTCGGCCACGGCGGCGCGCAGGACATTACGATCGACCGCGGGCATCCGCTGTAGGCGCCAGTGTGCAGAATGGGATTGGATGAGCCGGTCGATTTCATCCTCGCGGAGGCTGGCTACTGCAAAAATCTCCTCGCAAAAGCCGCGTGTCTCCGCATCGGCGTCATCGCGCGCGGCCCAGAAGGTCTGGCGAACCTGCTCCGGAGTCTGCTTGCCGACATCGGCCTGAAAGAGCATTTGCATTGCCAGCTCGCGCGACTTGCGCCGCTTACCGGTGGCGCTCATTCGCCACCCTCCGCAGCATGCATCTTTTGTTTTAGAGAAACCATCTCGATGGCCGCGAGAGCAGCCTCGAACCCCTTGTTGCCGCTCTTCAGGCCGGCGCGGTCCAGCGCCTGCTCCAACGTTTCACAGGTAAGGACGCCGAAAGCATGTGGAACTCCCGTCTCTTGCTGGGACTGTCCGATGCCGCGCGCCACCTCGTTGTAGATCGCCTCATAATGTGCGGTCTCGCCGCGCAGCAGAAGGCCCAGAGTGACGATCGCGTCCACCTTGCCGCGGCCGGCCTCCTCACGCGCCGCCGCCGGTATTTCCCAGGCGCCGGGCACGCGAATGACTTCGATGTGCCGCCGCGCAGCGCCGGAGCGGAGCAGAGCGTCCAGCGCGCCCTGCAGCAAACGATCGGTAATCACCGCGTTCCAGCGCGCAACCACAATGGCGAAGCGCATTCCGTGGGCGCTCAAATCGCCTTCCATGGCAAACGGCTTGCCGCGGAGTGGATCCTGCCACTCCCAGAACGCGAAGCGATGTCCTGGAACCGGTTCCGCCGTGAAGATCCTGCTCTTCCAGTCTGTGTTGGAAATGGCGTTCATTCGGCGCGCTGCTTCGTCCTGCCCCCAACTCTTCGTCATCCAGGCACGGACTGCCGCCTCAATGCTGTCGAGCGCGGTCACCTCCACCAGGATCTCCGCCGGCAACGCGGATGTACCCTCGGCAAACTCCAAATTTCCCAGCGGAGCCAGGAAAGAAACCCCGCGGCTCTCCTCCGACTCCCAACCACGCCCAGTCTCGAATCCCATTGCAGAAAAGAAACTCGCCAGCTTCTCGTAGGACTCGCGAGGCAGCGCCGGCCGAACGATGGTGATGCCTTTGATCATCTATTTGACTCTACCATTCCAACTGGCCGAGTCCCCTTGGTATGCTTTTAGCTGTGGGATACCAGCATCCTGTGATCCGCTCCTCTCCTGTAACGCGACGCTACCCCCATCCTCTCCACCTATTGCTGTGCTGCGCGCTGTTGCTGGGAGCGGCCGGCTGCTCCCGCGGCTCCGCGCCCGGAGGGGCAGATTCGGCTTCCGCCAAAGCGGCGAGAGCGCATGCGGCGGCGCAAGCCCGCAAGGCGGAGCAGGCTAGGGAAGAGGCAGCGCGCATGGAGTTAGACCAGATACCGCCGCCCTCGAAGAACAGCTATCTTCCAGTGCATACGCGGGATGCGTATGCCAACCCCTATGTGATTGTGCATCCGGAGACCGTCTCGCTGATGGTGATGCTGCCCGACCTCAATCCCCATGGCTTCGGAACCGGTGGGATGCTGCGGCCGACCGCCGCCCGGCGCAAGCAGTTTGAGTTGCTCCCGGGGCGGCTCCCGGACGCTCTCGCCTCGCTGCCTCCCGAGGTTTGGCCCTATGGCCGCGTGGTGGGGGTTGAGGAGCAGCCCGCCGCGACGCCCGAGGCGCGGGTCGCGATTCGCCGCAATGAGGAGACTACGCTCCAGATATTGAACAGTCTGGGCGTCGTGGTGGACGAATGGAGGGGCACCAAAGGTTCCCTGCTGCATTAAGGCAGGCGGATGGCTCACGATGATTTTGATTTCTGGCGCATCGGGACGGGTTGCGCGACGAGCGGCGGAACTGGTGGCGGCTCCTTTCCCGGGCTGCTGGAGCCTCTGCGGCGCTAGCCTGGCTTCGGAGAGAGGCATTGTTACCATCGGAGAGGGCTACCCGAGACACCATGCCAGAGGAACAACCGGTTTCGACGAACGCGGCCACTGATCTCCACGCCCATCAACACGAGCGCTTTTCGGCGGCACGCGAGCTGGAAGCAAAGCTGCGCGCGACGGTGCGCGGCGAAGTCCGTTTTGACGCGGGGGCACGCGCTCTCTACGCGACCGATTCCTCCAACTACCGCCAGGTTCCCATTGGGCTGGTGCTGCCGCGGAATGTCTCCGACGTTGAGGCGACGCTGGCGGCTTGCCGCGCGCTGGGCGCGCCGGTACTGCCGCGAGGCGGAGGAACCAGCCTGGCGGGGCAGTGCACCAATGTCGCCGTGGTGCTCGATTTCTCCAAGTACATGCATGCCATCGTCTCACTGGATCCGAAGAAGAGGCTGGCGCGGGTGCAGCCCGGCATCGTTCTCGACAGCTTGCGCAACGCCGCGGAAAAGCACCAACTTACGTTCGCTCCCGATCCGGCCACCCACAGCCGGTGCACGCTGGGCGGCATGATTGGCAACAATTCCTGTGGCGTGCACGCCCTGATGGGTGGCAAGACGGTCGACAACATCGAGTCGCTGGAGGTGCTCCTCTACGACGGCACGCGCATGACGGTGGGCGCAACCTCGGAGGAAGAGCTGCGCTCGATCATCGCCGCCGGGGGCCGCAAGGGTGAGATCTATGCCGGGCTGGCGCGCATCCGCGATACTTACGCCGATGAGATCCGCCGGCGCTTCCCTAAGATTCCGCGCCGCGTCTCCGGATATAACCTGGACGAATTGCTGCCGGAGAACGGCTTTCATGTCGCCCGCGCGCTGGTGGGGACAGAAGGAACCTGCGTCACCATTCTCGAAGCGGCCTGCCAGCTCAAGGAAAGCCCGCAGTGTCGCCGTCTGGTATCCCTCTCCTTTGGCGATCCGTTCATCGCCGCCGATCACGTGCCGCAGGTGCTCGAACATAAGCCCATCGGACTGGAGGGTTTCGACGGCCTTCTGGTGGACTACATGCTCAAAAAGGGGCTGAATGTCGAAGACGTCAAGCTGCTGCCTTCGGGCCGCGGCTTTTTGCTTTGCGAATTCGGCGCCAATTCGCCTGAAGAGGTGGAGAAACAAGTAAAGGCCTTCACGGCGGCGGCAGCCGACTTCCCCGCCCGGCCGGCCGTCCGTGCCTACTCGGACGAGGAGGCAGCGCGGGTCTGGCGGGTGCGCGAAGCGGGGCTCGCCGCGAATGTTTTTGTGCCCGGTCAGCCCGAGGGCTGGGAGGGATGGGAAGATTCGGCGGTTCCGCCGGAGCGGCTGGGCGACTATCTGCGGCGGCTGAAAGCGTTGATGGACGAGTTCGGCTATACGGCGCCGATGTATGGCCACTTTGGCCAAGGCTGCGTCCATCTGCGCATCACCTTCGATTTGGAATCGGCGGTGGGCATTCGCGACTTCCGCCAGTTCATCGATCAGGCTGCCGATTTGGTGCTGGAGTTCGGCGGATCCCTCTCCGGCGAACATGGCGACGGCCAAGCCCGTGGGGCACTTCTTCCCAAGATGTATGGGCCCAATCTTATGCGGGCATTCGCGGAGTTTCAGGCCTTGTGGGATCCGCAAAACCACATGAACCCGGGCAAGATGATCGACCCGGTCGCAGTCTACGATCCGGTGGACAATCTACGGCTTGGCGCGGGCTACCATGCGAAGTCTCCCCGCACGTGGTTCCAATTTCCAGAGGATGGAGGTTCCTTTGGCGCCGCCACGATGCGGTGCGTAGGCGTCGGCGCCTGCCGCCGGCACGATCACGGCACCATGTGTCCCAGCTACCGCGCCACCCGCGAAGAACAGCACTCGACCCGCGGGAGAGCCCGCCTGCTGTGGGAGATGCTGCAAGGGAATGTACTCAGCGACGGCTGGCGCAGCCGGGAGGTAAAGGAGTCGCTGGATCTCTGCCTCTCCTGCAAAGCTTGCAAGAGCGAGTGTCCGGTCAATGTGGACATGGCCACCTGGAAGGCGGAGTTCTTTGCCCATTACTACAAGGGCCGCATGAGGCCACCGGGGCACTATGCCTTCGGATACATGGACCGCTGGGCGCGCCTGGGGTCGCTGACGCCCCGGTTGGCCAATCTGCTGCTGCAAGCTCCCGGCTCCCGATCCATTCTGAAGGCGCTGGCCGGGGTGGCGCAGGAGCGCGAACTGCCGCCGCTGGGCCGCCGCAGCTTTCAGAGCCAGCAACATGCAGCCAGTACAGCGGGAAGCCCGGTGCTGCTCTGGGCCGACACATGGAACAATTACCTGCATCCCGGTACCCTCGACGCAGCGGCACAGGTTCTCGGCACAGCCGGGTTCGCGGTCCAAGTGCCCCCGGGCCATCTCTGCTGTGGGCGGCCTCTCTACGATTTCGGCTTTCTCGATAGCGCCCGAAAATATCTGCTGAAGATCCTTGATCGGCTAGGCCCGCAGATCGACGCCGGCATGCCGATGGTCATCCTGGAGCCCAGTTGCGCCAGCGTTTTCCGCGATGAACTGGTGAACTTCTTCCCGAAGAACGAGCGCGCGCGGCGCCTGAAGAACCAAACCTTTTTGCTGGGCGAATTTTTGGCGCATCACGCGCCCGCCTTTCAGCCGCCGGCGCTGGCGGGGCGGCAGATCGTGGTGCACGGACACTGCCATCAAAAGTCGCTGATGAGCATGAAAGAGGATGTGTCCCTACTCAAATCGACCGGCGCGCAGGTGCAGTTGCTGGACTCGGGCTGCTGCGGGATGGCCGGCCCTTTCGGCTTTGAGAAGGAGAAGTACGAGGTTTCGCAAGCGGTGGGTGAGCTTGTGCTTCTGCCCGCGGTGCGGGCCGCGTCGCAGGAGACCATTATCGTTACGGATGGGTTCAGTTGTCGCGAGCAGATCAAGCAAGGCACGCCGCGCCAGGCCATGCACCTGGCCGAGGTTTTGGCGGGACGCGCGTTGAAAAGCGCGGTGCACGCATCGTAAGGCGATGGTAGAGCCTCTAATGAGTGAAGGGTATGAGTTGATAATTCAGAGGGAGCCTCTCTTGGAGAGGAGCTAGAGGAGAAAGCTATATGAATGAGGAACTTTCGGTACAGGCGGAAAATGCCGGCAGCAA
>Ga0207933_1001193_pt1 | contig 20850 bp, 18 predicted proteins | sample NGESurdeep092012_4_FD_184488 | JGI IMG/M metagenome (GOLD analysis project Ga0207933, IMG submission 184488) | Arctic peat soil microbial communities from Barrow, Alaska - NGEE Surface sample F53-3 deep-092012 (SPAdes) | ecosystem: Environmental > Terrestrial > Soil > Wetlands > Peat ...
GATGCGCGCCCGTCTTCAGGTCGACCTCAAACTCGAGCTCGCGGTCGGTCATCATCTCCCAGCCATAGCCCGCCAAGGTGTCCCCCTGCACGCCGCTGATGCGCAGGCCCTCCCAACTCAGCCGGTGGGTCTCCCATCGCTTCCCTTCGCTTCCCCAGGCGGCGAGCGCATTGAAGCCGGCAAAGATCAGCAAGCCGTGTTGAGGCACAGGACAAACCTTCGTGACGGGGCGGTACTCCACCTGCTCCCAACTCGCGGGATCGCGGGTGTCTAGCATATAGGCATAGCCGCCGGCCACCGCGCACAGCCAAGCCGGGTGGGGACAGGCCCAGACGCCGGTCGGGGCTAGCGGATCAGCGAAACCCAGAGCGCAAGTGGCCAGAAAAGGAGCTTGCGGCGGAGCGCCATTCACGCTCTTCGCCGGCCGCACGAGCACCTCCAGCGCGCCGACCTCCACCTCCTCCACTCGGGCCGGATAAACATACTGCCGCGCGGGCAGGATCATAGGCCGCGCGGCCAGAATTTCCGCCTGCCATTCGTGCTCGAAGCTAGAATCGATCACAGGTCCTCTGCAATACTTCTGTTACAACTCCCACTTTAACAGCGAGGCAATTCGCCACAATGAAAGCGCTTTACACCGCATCCATAACCTCCGTTGGCGGCCGCAATGGCCGCGTGGAAAGCTCCGATGGCGCCCTCCGGGTTAGCCTGGGGGCGCCGCCCGCGCTCGGGGGAAACGGCAATGGATCCAATCCGGAGCAGCTTTTCGCCGCCGCTTATGCCGCTTGCTTTGCGGGCGCGATGGATTACATCGCTCACCAGCAAAAACTTTCAACCGGGGAAATAACGATCGCCAGCCAAGTCGCCATCGGCCCCGACGACACGGGAGCCTTCACGCTAGGCGTGAGCCTGGAGATCGCCGCGCCGAACCTCACGCAGACAGAAACCGAAGAACTGGTTGCTCAGGCCGACCGTGCATGCCCGTACTCGCGCGCCATACGAGGCAACGTCGAGGTCAAGCTAACCGCCCGCGGTGACAGAGCCGGTTAGGAGTAATGAAAGCTCTATGTCGCTCCGGCGGAGCTGGCCGCCCGGGGCGCCGTCCAAGCCATTTCCACGCGCTCGCGCACGCTCGGCACATGAGTGGGCAGGGGAAGGCTGCTGCCGTCCTCGATCAGCGGAATCAGCTTGTCGAACTCCGGCCCGGAGTGCGCGCCGGTCAAAGCGATTCGGATAGGGTGAAAGAGTTCCCTGCCCTTCACCCCGGTTTCCGCCTTCACCTGGTTCACCATGCCCTTGAAGCTCTCCGCGGTAATTGCTCCTGCTGATGTTTCAATGCTCTTGCGCAAGTCGGTGATCACTTGGCGTCCCGCATCGGAATCGAGCAGCGCCGCGTTCTCCGGATCGCGCCTCGCCTCGGCCGGATCGCAGATCCAGAGCGATGCCGCCTTCTGCGGCAACTGGTCGAGCCGATCCACGGCGGGCAGCCAGAGCGCCAGCACCCGCGCAAACCATTCCTGAACGCCGGCGCCGGCCGCAGTGGGGTCTTGCGGCAGCCAGCCCCGCTGTGAGAATCCCGGCCACGCTAGCGCCTTCAGCACGTCCGGCGAAGCCTCCTTTATGTAATGCCGATTGAGCCAATGCAACTTGTCGGCGTCGAAGACCGCGGGAGAAGGAGTCACGCGCTCCAGCTTGAACTCGTGCGCCAGCTCGGCCAGCGTGAAGGTTTCGCGCTTGCCTCCTTCAGCCCCCCAGCCAAGCAGCGCGAGGTAGTTGGTCAGCGCTTCAGGCAAGATGCCCATCTCACGAAAGCTGGCGACGGAGGTCGCCCCATGCCGCTTGGAGAGCCGCTCCCGGTCAGGTCCCAGAATGGTGGACAGATGCGCAAACTCCGGCAGGTCCCAGCCGAAGGCGCGGTAAATGGCCACTTGCTTGGGAGTATTCGAGAGGTGATCGTCTCCGCGAATGACGTGCGTGATCTCCATCAGCGCGTCGTCGATGGTCACAACGTAGTTGTAGACCGGCATGCCCGAGGTGCGGACCAGGATAGGGTCGCTCACGGTGTCGCTGGAAAACTCGACATCGCCGCGCACAAGGTCATGGAAGCGTAGCGGCTCCTCTGGAATCGCCAAGCGCACGGCGAAAGGTTCGCCGGCGGCGGCGCGCCGTTCCGCCTCGGCGGAGGAGAGCCGTCGGCACTTGCCGGAGTAGATCTGCGCCTCCTGGCGCTCGGAGCTTTGCCGGCGCTCCTCTTCGAGATCCTCTGCGGTGCAGAAGCAGCGATAGGCTTTGCCCTCTTGAAGCAGCCGCTCGGTGGACTTGCGATAGATCTCCAGCCGCTCACTTTGCCGGTAGGGCGCGTGCGGCCCCGCAGCTCCTGGCCCCTCGTCCCAATCGAGCCCCAGCCAGCGCAGGTCTTCGATGAGCTGCGCTTCATAGCGGGCCTCGCTGCGCTCGACATCGGTGTCCTCGATACGCAGCAGAAACTCCCCGCCAGTGTGGCGGGCGAAGAGCCAGTTGTAGAGCGCGGTACGGGCATTCCCTACGTGGAGAAGGCCGGTGGGAGAGGGAGCGAAGCGCACGCGGGTTTTGGCTGTTGGCATTGTTAATTCTCGTTGCTTCGATGCTATCAAGCGCGATAGGCCGGGAGCGAGGCGGGGCAGCGATAAGAAAAGCCGCACTTCTCGAACCATGGTGGGGCAGAGCAATCGTGAATCCGCTCTAATTGCTTACTCGATCGCCGCCATCGGAGTTTTTTCGAGATTATCAGGAATCGGATGCTACGGCAGTATCCTCTCCATTCCCGGGAACGAGCGTTCCCCGCTTCAGCGCCCGTTCCTTCAGCATGACGAAGAGCACGGGAAGCAGGATCAGGACATTGATGCTCGAAGTAATCATGCCGCCGACGATGGGAGCGGCGATGGGCTTCATGACATCGGAGCCGATGCCGGATTCCCAGAGAATTGGAGCGAGGCTGGCGAGCACTGCGACAACCGTCATCAACTTCGGACGAAGACGCAAGACAGCCCCTTCAATGGCTGCTGCCTCAATGTCGGCGTTTGTCCGGGCTTGATCTGTTTGAATGCGTTTGTCCAAAGCCTCGTCAAGATAGACGAGCATGACTACGGCGGTTTCAACGGCAATGCCAAACAACGCGATATAACCAACCGCGACGGCGACGCTGAAGTTGTAATGCAGCAGCCATTGCAGCAGCAGTCCTCCGGTCAGGGCGTAGACGGTGGGAAAAATCAGCATGATCGCTTCCGCCACGGAGTGAAACACAACATATAGCAGGATAAGGATCACGAGAAAGACAATGGGCAGAATGAGCTTGAGGCGCTGTTTCGCCTCTTGTTCAAACTGGTATTCTCCCGACCACTTATAGGTATAGCCGGCGGGAAGCTTCAGCTTCTGCTGCAGTAGCTGGTTGGCTTGATTGACGAAACCTCCATAGTTCGTGTTCTTCAGGTCGATGTAAATGTAACCAGTAAGCGCGCCGTCCTCATCGCGAATCATGGAAGGGCCTTTGGAGAACGATATGCGCGCGACTTGTCCGAGGGGAATCTGTGCGCCGGTTGGCGTGCCGATGAGAATGCCGCGCATCTGGTTTATGTTGTTGCGGAAATCGCGCTCGTAGCGGACGTTGATGGGGAAGCGGTCGCGTCCCTCGATATTCTCCGCGATGTTCTTGCCGCCAATGCCCGATGCGACCGCGGCCTGAATGTCCGCAATGGTAAGGCCATAGCGCGCAGCCTCCTCCCGGTCCGGCTGGACGTTGATGTAGAAGCCCTGGGCCACCTTTTCCGCGTAGATGGAGCGCACCTGCGGCATTCCGTTGAGGACGTTCTGAATCTGCGATGCGGCCTTTTGAATGCCTTCGACGCTCGGTCCTTGCGCCTTCATGCCGACCGGGGTCTTGATGCCGGTCAGCTCCATGTCCAGCCGGTTTTCGACCGGCATGGTCCAGGTGTTCGAGAGACCCGGGAACTGGAGCTTCGCGTCCATCTCCGCTATGAGCTTGGCGTAGGTCATGCCGGCGGGCCATTGCGCGCGCGGCTTCAGCATGATGGTGGTGTCGAACATGCCGAGCGGAGCGTTGTCGGTGGCACTGTCGGAGCGTCCCGCGGTGCCGAAGACGCTGACCACTTCCGGGAAGCTGCGAATGATCCGGTCCTGTTCCTGTAGCAGCACCTTATCTTGTCCGATGGAAATGCCGGGCAAGGCCGTCGGCATGTACAGTGCCGAGCCTTCAAAGAGAGGCGGCATGAACTGGCTGCCGAGATGAAAGGCCAGCGGCAGCGTTACAGCGAGGAAGAGGAGATTGCACACAATGGTCAGCCAGCGGTGGTGCAGGCAGAAACGCAGTATGGGCAGATAGATCGACTGGGTGATGCGCGAGATGGGATTGTCTTTTTCCGGGCGCAGGCGGCCACGAATCAGCATCACCATCAACACAGGAACAAGAGTGACGGCGAGAATGGAAGACGAACCCACAGCCAGTGTCTTGGTCCAGGCGAGTGGCCGGAACATGCGTCCCGACTGCGCTTGCAGAAGAAAGACCGGCAGAAACGACACCACAATAATCAGCAGCGAGAAGAACAGCGCCGGACCGACCTGCTTGGCGGCGTTGATGAGAATCCGCTGCCGCTCCGGTTCCGTGACAGGAGTTGAATCGTTCTCCTGTCGCTCGGAAAGATGGCGATAGCCGTTCTCCACCATGACAATCGAAGCGTCCACCAACACGCCGACCGCAAGCGCAAGGCCGCCCAGGGACATGATGTTCGACGAGACGCCCAGGAGATACATCGGGATGAACGACACGATAACGGCGATGGGCAACGCGAGGATGGCGATGAGCGCCGAGCGAAAATGAAGCAGAAATACAATAATGACCAGGCTGACGATGATGGCTTCTTCCAGCAGGTCGCGCTGCAGCGTGTGGATCGAAGCATGGATCAGTCCGGAGCGGTCGTAGCCGGGCATGATCTCGACCCCAGGCGGCAGAGAGGGCGCAATTTTGCGCAGCTTCGCCTTGACTCCGTTGATCACGTTGAGAGCGTTCTCGCCCTGGCGCATCACGATGATGCCGCCCACTGTCTCGCCCTCGCCGTTCCACTCAGCGACGCCTTCACGGATGTCCGGGCCGAAGCTGACCGTACCCAGGTCTTTCAGCAAGACGGGTGTGCCGTTCTTACTGCCGACGGCGACAGACCGCAGATCGTCGAGCGAATGAAGATAGCCCAGACCGCGGATCATATATTCCGCGCCGCTTAAATCGAGTACGCGCCCGCCTACTTCGTTGGTGCTCTGCTTAACTTTGTCGATCACGGTGGAGAGCGGTATGCCGTAAGCCAGCAATTTATTCGGGTCTAGCTTTACCTGATATTCCTTGACGTAGCCGCCGATGCTCGCCACTTCCGCGACACCGGGAACTGTCTCCAGCGCATAGCGAAGGTCCCACTCCTGTAGTGTTCGCAGATCGGCCAGACTGTGACGGTGGCTCTTGTCCACAATGGCGTACTCGTAGACCCAGCCCGCTCCAGTTGCATCCGGGCCCAGTACAGGATGCACGCCCGAAGGGAGTTGGCCGCTGATTTGCTCCAGATATTCCAGCACACGCGAGCGTGCCCAGTAGAGGTCGGTGCCGTCCTGGAACACGATGAATACGTAGGAGTCGCCAAACATCGACTGCGCACGCACTGCCTTGACGTGGGGCGCAGACAGCATCGCCGTGACAATGGGATAGGTCACTTGGTCTTCGATGACGTCAGGCGGCTCGCCCGCCCACTGCGTATGCACTATCACCTGAACGTCCGAGATGTCCGGAAGCGCGTCCAGCGGAACGTGTTTTAGCGACCAGATGCCGGCGAGGGTCAGCAGCAGAACTCCGGTAAAGACGAGGAAACGATTGCGGCCGCAAACGTCGATGATTCGGGAGATCATTACATGCCTCCCGTCGCGGTCACGCTCATTTGCTTGCTTGCGATGGTCTGACCGTTCTTTTGCGCGGTAATCGTCACCTGCCATGTGCCGCCGGCGCCCAGCGAGCCTGCGCTCTCATAGAGTCCGCTGCCTTTGTCGGGCAGCGTGGCTGTCGTATTCATGGCAGCCATACCCATGGCCGGCATCGCGGCCATATAAAACCTTACCGTCACCTGCGCTCCGGAGATCGCGGCCCCTTTGCTGTCCGTCAGTCTGACGCGAAAGACATTCTGGCCCTTCCGGGGCGGGTTCGGATCGGTAGTGAAATCGATAGTTCCGAGTGCCGGCGCATTCGCAGAGGGAGAATTGCTACCCGCGCCTGGAGGGGGAGGCGTGAAGGAGCCAGCGGCCGCTTGTAACTGGCTCTCTGAGTCGATGAGGAAATTGGCAGAAGTGACGATCCGCTGGTGTGGCTTCAGCCCCTTGAGCACGACGAAATATTCGCCTGCTTGCGGACCCAGAGTCACCTCTGTTGGCTCCAGATAGCCGTTGCCCTTGTCAAGGAAAACCAGCGTGCGCGTGCCGGTTTGAAATACAGCGGAAGACGGGACAGCAAGCTGCCGCCCCAGCGGCGCCTTCAGATCGCAGTTCACATACATACCCGGCTTCAGTTTCAGGCCGGGGTTTTGAACGACCAGCCGAACGCGCACAGTGCGCGTTGCCAGATCGACCTGCGGAAGAATCTGGTCGATCCTGCCGTGAAACACGCGGCCGGGATACGCATCGACGGTGATCTGGACTGAATCGCCAGGCTTCAATCGCCCCACATCATCCTGAAAGACCTGCGCATACACCCACACGCGTGACAGATCGGCGACCGTATAAAGACGTGTCGAGGGCTCCACAAACATGTTGGGCAGTGCGTTATATTCCGTGATGTAGCCGGAGACTGGCGAATTGATCGTGAGGTTGGTAATTGGCTTTCCGGTGGATTTCAGCTTCTGCAATTCGCTCTGCGGAATCTGCCACTGTTGCAAACGCTGTTCGGCGGCGGAAGCCAGCAATGCGGCGCCGGAGGCGACTCCATCCACCGTGCTCGCACTCAGCGTTTTCTGATCCTGCCGTGCCAGCAGATACTCCTGCTGCGTGGCGACAAGGTCGGGACTGTAGATTGTGAAGAGCGGCTCGCCCTTGCGCACATATTGGTAGGTCGCATTCGCAAAGACCTGGCGGATGTATCCGGCGAATCGTAGCTGCACATATGCGATGAGCCGCTGATCGATATCGACGTTTCCGGTGGCGCGCACGTCATTATCGAGCTGCTTATACTCAACCGTTCCGGTCTGGACGCCAATGCTCTGCATGCGTTGTGGCGAGAGTTGCACCGGAGTCAGCGGCGCCTGGTCCGGCGCCTGCTCTGGCGTTTGCGGGGATCCCCCAGCGGGCGTTCCCCCGCCTGCCATGCTGGTGGGAGCCGCTGCCGGACCCTCCGCCGCCGGTTGTACATCGGAAGAAATCGCCGGGCTGGTCGTCACCGTTTGTGAACTCTTGTGGGAGTGGTAGAAGAGCCATCCGGCGACGACGATCGCAAAGATGCCAAGCCATATCAGGGATGTGCGGACGACATATTTGTTCATCGCAGTGTCGCTCCTGTCAGAGTTTCCAAGTGGGCCAGCGTTGTCTCGTGATCGGCCAACACCTGCGCCTCATCGAGCTTCATGCCGAGGACATTCACGAAGTAGAGGAGTACGTGCGTCAATACCTCACGATTGTTGGCGTAAGAACTGAGCGTCGACCGGTAGGCGGCATCCGATTGCGGAATCAGCCCTTCCTTGTATTCCTTCAAAAGCTCCTCATCGCTTGTCGCCTTCACGTAGCCCCGCTTTACCTGGGCAAGCTGTTGCTGCAGATGCGCGTCCAGCTCTTCCTGCGATTGCGCCAGCTTTTCCGCCGCCTCGGCAACCTCGGCGCGAACGCGCCCTCTTCGCGGCAGCTGCACCTTGAGGGTGAACATGTAATAGTCGGGATACTTGCGGTCGTTCTGCTGAAACATGTAGGCAATATTGAAGTCCGGTTTGCCTTCTCGTTTGGCGGAGGCCAGCGCGGCGTTCTTCTCCTCCACGGAGCGAGCATCCACCTGGATCTGCGGATTCTGCCGCCGTACCCGTTGCAACAGATCGCTGGCGCTCAGCCGCAACGGATTCTCCGTGAGCGGTACAGCCACAATGTCTGGTGAATCCTGGTCCCGATGCAGCAGGGCCTTCAGGTCCGCTTCGGTGCCGCCCCTCTCCTCGTTGTTGGAGGTGATCTTCCGCACAATCTTCGTGCGCTCCACCTGGGCCTGCAACACATCGGCCTGCAATCCCTGGCCGACTTCGTAATGTGCCGTCGCATCCTTAATTAATTGGTCCAGTACCTTCTCGTTCTCTTTTAGAATCCCGCGCGCTTCCTGTAGATAGGCCAAGTGGATGTAGTCCACCTTCACTGCGTCGGCGACACTTGCTTGGGTCGCACTGACTTGCGAATTCATGACGCCCGCTTGCCGCTCCGCCACTTCGCCGCGCAGGTGCAGCTTGCCGGGATATGGCAGCGCCTGCGATGCGCCAATGCCGATGTAGGCAAAATTGCTGTTGGTGTAACCCGCAAAGGGCTTGGGGCTGCCGACGCTCATATTTTGATAGGTGAAGGTCGGATCGGGCAGGGTGCTGACCTGGCGCCGAACCTGCTTCGCCGCCTGCCACGCGTCGTCAGCGGCAGTGATCTGGGAGTTGCTCCGGCTGGCCTCAGTCAGAAGCTCCGGCAAGGTCGTAGGCGCGCTGGGTGAGCTTTGTTGCCCCACTGCGGAAAGCGTTGCCGCAAGCAGGAGGATAGGGGTAAGGACCCGGAACACGGGCATAGACCATCTCCAATCTCAAATGCAATGCAAGGATTTGCCGGCACGCGCAGACATGCATGCGCGCTCAGCAAAGGCAGAGTGCGAGAAAGGAATGAACTAGATTCTTAGGATGGAAACAGTGGAGGGCGGGGATTTTGGAGGAGAGTAGTCGGGGCGTTCGACCCCGGCAGTAACCGCAGCGATCGGGTTCACCAACTCCGAAGCTGTCAACCAGATAACAGGAACTACAACAGGGTGGAACGCCACGGCCTTCGTGCCCAGCGCATGATCGTAAAGACTCGCCGGAGTTTTCTGGCAGCATCCGTGCGATGCCGGCATCTCAATTTGGCCGCATTGGTTGCTCATCGTGCGGCAGCAGGCACGCTCCTGCGCATTCATCTGCGCACCGGGAACCGTGCAAGCCAGCGTCGGCGCCAGACATGTCGCCAGCAGCAGAGCCAGCACACCGAATTGGCGCAAACCCTTCATTCCCATATACAGCATATCTGAACTGGGAGTTTGTCACCCAATTCATGCAGAGGTCGATATCGCCGCTTGTACTCTGCTCTCAGGCGAAGAACTTTATGATCTGCTGCGCGATGACTTCGCTGGAATCCTCCAGCGCGAAGTGGCCCGTGTCGAGTAGGTTCAGCTCCGCCTTCGGAATGTCGCGCAGATACGCCCTCGCACCTTCGACGGTGAAGAATGGATCGTTCTTTCCCCAAACGATCAGTGTCTTCGGCTGCTTGTTGCGGAAGAATTCGTGCCAGCCATCGTAGAGCGCGAGGTTCGATTGATAGTTGTGCAGCAGATTCAGTTGGATGGCATCATTGCCTGGACGATCGAGAAAGTGCTGATCGACAGTGTAGGCATCCGGGCTGATCCGGCTCTGGTCCTTCACGCCGTGCGTGTACTGAAAGATCGTGGTCTCGGGCGTGAGCAGCCCACGCACAGGCGCCTCCGTCTCCGGCGTGCGCTTCTCCCAGAACGGTTTCATTGGATCAAAGGCGCTGCCGATCCCTTCCGCGTAAGCGTTTCCGTTCTGCACTATGATGCCTTCGATCGCATCCTGATGTTTGGCTGCAATGCGATACCCAATGGGCGCGCCATAATCCTGGACATAAATGCTGAATTTCTTCAGAGCAAGTGTCTCAAACAGGAAGGCTTCGATGTAGGCCGCGAGGTTGTCGAAGGTGTACTCGAACTTACTCACATCCGGCGCATCGCTGTAGCCGAAACCGATGTAATCCGGTGCAATGATGTGGAATTTGTCCGCGAGCTGTGGGATGAGGTCGCGGAACATATGCGACGAACTGGGGAACCCGTGCAGAAGCACTATCGTGGGAGAATCCTTGGACCCTGCCTCTCGGTAAAACATCTTGAGGCCGCGAATGGCGGCATATTGAAACGTTGGCATGATCTCTCTCCTTTATTTCTTTGATGAAATCTTGGCGGGCGGCCGACAGCAACATAGCGAGATTACGCCACACCGATAAAAACATCAATATTGGTGTCGCATCGTTTTGAAGTATCGTTAAAAAGAGAAGCCGATGCGCGTTGTCACTCGAAAACCCGGTGAATGGGTGGATGGTTTTCTCTTCGTTGCAAACAGGCCGATCCTTGACCTGTTGAATACGAGACCGGTGCTGTCGGAGGGGCCGACGGAGCTTCTTCCGGATGTTCACGCTCTGGAGCGGTGGTTGATCGCTTCGCGGATCGTCACTTCTGCGAAGACGAAAGGCCTTCTAAGAACCTGGCGGAACTCGCCGGAAGCAACGTCGTTTCACAAGGATCTGATCGCATTTCGGGAACGGCTGCGAGATTCGGTTTTGCGTATGGAAGGTGGCGCGGCCCCTCCAGACGAGTTCATTCGAGAGTTGAATGCAGGCCTGTTGCAGCATCCGCCAACCACAGTGCTCCGCAAGCGGAAGGGCAGAATCGTTCGCGAACTGCTCTTCGATCCGCGACGACCGATGGACCTGTGGACTCCCTTCCTTGACGGCGCGGCAGATCTGTTCAGCGAGGCCGAAATCCATCGTCTGCGCCAATGCGAAGCGTGCGTCATTCACTTCTTTGACACGAGCAAAAAAGGCTCGCGCCGCTGGTGCAGCATGAATATCTGCGGCAACAAGCTCAAGGTCGCAGCCTACCAGCGGAGAAAGCGAAACAGCAAACCCAACCGCTGAGGCCCATCGCGCTTTTCAGTATTGATCTGCGCTCCGCTTCATGCTGGCAACGGAGCCAATCCATCGAGCCGAACTCAACTGTCGACTCCTTTCGGGAAAGGGCCGGATGTTTTATGGACTACGGCAGATTTCCTGTTACTGTGATCCACCGGGACCAGCAAAGCGCGGCTTTTCTTGGCCAAAAGCCGCGTTTAGAGCGGTTGCTTCGGGATGCACCTACAGAAAATCTACCTTAAGCTTCCTGGCTGATGGTTGGTTCTCAAATGGCAGGAAGAGAGTAAAGACGGTTCCTGAACTACGCGCGGCCTTACGGGATTTCACTTTGAGCACTCCCTGGTGCCGGTCGATGATTTCCCGGCTGATCCATAGTCCTAACCCGGTGCCCATGCTGCCCTTCGTGGTAAAGAAAGGCTCAAAAATGCGGGAGCTTGTATCGGCGGACATTCCTGACCCCGTATCGGCAACCGTCAGCCTGACCCCACTTCGCCCCGTCCGCCAATCTGTGCTCTCGCTGCTACGAATGTAGAGGCGCCGCTCCGGTCGTCTTGACATTGAGTCGGTAGCGTTGCCGATCAGATTGCTCAATACCTGGCGAATCTCACCTTCAAAACATGTCACTGGCCGCTGTGCGCGATCGCGCCGCTCCACTTTCACGCGGGCATTTGAGATTCTGCCCTGGTAGAGCGGCAGGGTGGCATCGATGAGGGCGTCAATCCTGAACGGCGCCGGATTCGTCGCCTGCCTGTGAAATCGCAAGGTCTGGGTGGTAATCGCCGAGATCCTGCGTAATTCAATTTCCGCAGTCTTCAGGTGCTGCACGACCTCCGGGCTGACAGCGGCGCTCTGCGCCAGATAGATAAGGTTTGTGACCGATTCAAGCGGGTTATTGATTTCATGAGCGATCGAGCTGGCAAGACGGCCGACGGCACGCAACTTTTCCGACTGAAGAAGAAGCAGTTCCGACCTCCTGGCATCCGTTACGTCGACGCCGAGCACGATAACGCCGGACACGGATCCATCCGCCTCCCGTCTGGGTTGATAGACGAAATCCAGATACCTCAGCTCGAGGGACTGACCGTGACTGCGGGCCAGCTCGACGGGAATCCGGCGGCCCGAATACGGCTTGCCGGTGCAATAGACCTCGTCCAGCAAATGGACGAATCCCTGCTCTTCGGCCTCTGGCAACGCTTCACTCACCGTTTTACCTAAAACGTCTCGATGACCGATGAGTTGCTGATATGAGCCGTTCAGCATTTCAAAGTTGTGTGCCGGCCCACTCAGCAGAGCGAAAAACGCCGGCGCCTGGTCGAAGAGATCCGCAAGGCGTTCCATCTCGCGCTGCTGCATGCCCTTCGCCAGGATGGTATCTGTGGTCTCGGTGCAAACCACTAGAGTGCCGCCGATTTCCCCGGCCGAGTTATAGACCGGACTGTAGCCATAGGTCCAATAAACGTCTTCCAGCCTGCCGTTTCGATGGATGGGCACGAGCTGATTCTCATGCCAGCTGGCCTCACCCCGGGTCATGACCGCTTCAATTTGCGGGAAGATGACCGGCCAGATTTCAGGCCAGCAATCCTGACCCCTTTGCCCCAGAGCCAGCGGATGCTTCCCCACACCCAGGCTGGGCCGGTATGCGTCGTTATAAAACTGGACAAGGTCTTCGCCCCACCACAGAAACATCGGGTGGCGCGAGTTCAATAGGGTATTGACAGTGCTGAGCAATGCCTCCGGCCATCGATCAACCGGGCCGATCGAGGTTTGGCTCCAATCGAACTCGCGAGTCCGATCGGCCATCTCGCCGATCCCAATAAACGAACGCACGCCCGCGCCGACGGTCCGGGCAGGCTGCGCATTGTTCTTTCGATTTTCAGCGTCCATGCGCTGAACGTCCTCAGGAACTGCTCCGGGTCATTCTACGACCAGCCCATCCTGCGCTCCAAGGCCGGCGGATTGGCTGCTGCGCGCACAGCGGACCCGATCAAGACTCGATGGGCGGCTCGGCGATTTGGACTCGCCGAGAACGGGAAGCGCGTTCGTCCCCAATCCTCAGTTATGCCGCGTGGAGGGCTGCGCCGGCATCGTGCGCCGGCGCGACAGACAGAACCAGGCCTTTGCGTTGGCGCCGCGGAACTCGGCTGATCGCAACTCGACGATCTCCAGCGCAGGCTCGATAGCGACGGTGATCTCTCGCGCCGAGCGGCGCGGCGGACCGACCTCGCGCGGCGGACCTTCAGTGCTGCCGATCAAGCTCAGCCACAAGCCGCCCGGCGCCAGTGCGCCAGCGACTTGTGCCGCGAACCGCTGCCTTTCGTCCGGTTCATCGAACACGTGAAAGCAACCGCGGTCGAACACGAACTGGAACGGGCTCTCGGGCGGGGACGCGGTGAGAAAATCCGCTGCGGCAAAGCGGCAGCGCAGAGCGCGTCCCTCCAACTTGGCGTGCGCTCTCTCGACGGCTAGCGGCGAGACATCGACTCCGAACACGTCGAAACCGCGTTCCGCCATCCAAATGGCATTCGTGCCAGTACCCGCTCCTATCTCAAGCGCCGGGCCTGGCGTGATCGCGCCCGAAGTGATGAACTCGACGAGGACAGGCTCTGGTTGCCCGGTGTCCCAGGGCAACTGTCCGGAAGCGTAGCTGTCATTCCATGATGGGCGTGGCATCTGCTACGAGTTTAGCGCCATCCCCAACCGCGTTTATCGATCCGGTCCCCTATTTCCGCAACCATCCAGAACACCAGATTCGGTTCGCCGGGTGCAGTATCAGTTCGGCAGCTCATTGAACCCTCGCCCGCTCAGGATCATCGGCATGCACTTATCCGCCCGCGCAGACCTGGTCTTTGCCTGCTTCGCGCTTGAGATGTGGTAGATGTAGGACTTCCTTCGACCCGGTGTCAGCGCTTCGAATGCTGCCTTGTGAATCGCGTTCTCATCGAGCTTGGCCTGCAACTCCTCAGGAATTGCGTACTCAGAAGATTTCTTGAGTTCTACCTTCTTCCCGGACTCCTCGATCTCGATGGCCTCATGGATGTAGTCCGTCAGGGTCGAACACTGAAGCGCAATTTCTCTGCACGATGTGAACTTAATCCATCGCGCAGCCTGAGTATGGCCTCCGATCCTTTCCAGGATGTGCTTCGGGTCCTTGAGCAGCGCGCCTTTGAAAAACGAGAAAGCGCACGACTCCTTGAGCGGGATAACGATCGCCACGTTCTTCTTCTGGAAAGTGAAGCAGGGCTTGCCCCACTTCAATGCTTCGGTGAGGCCGCAGCCGACAGCGATCTTACGCAGCTTACCTGTTTCCTCCTGCCACTTCTTCGCATAAGCGACTTTCATCGTTTCAGCCTTTCCGCCAGTACCGGGAATCGAGAAGGAGAGCGGCGTGCGCGGTCCTTCCTACCCAGCAGGGTAGCCCATGTTTCCAAGGAACTATTGATTCAAATTTGGTGCGTGCGTCCCGCACTTGATACTTGGGGCGACCCACCCGATGGAGCACCTGCAGCCGGATCCGGGCCAAGTATAGTTTGAGACGTGACGGTAAAGCAGGCAGCGCGAATCGGGACCGGGTCCGGAACCCGGCTACGGAAGGGGACCCTGCGGACGGCTGGGCGATGGGTGGTGATTGCGCTTGCGGTGCTCTGGCTGGGGGCGGCGCTAACGCTGGTGGTTCTGCGATGGGTCGATCCGCCGACCACGATGGTTCATGTAGAGCGGCGCGTGCAGGCGTGGATCCACGGCACGCCATACGACGCGCGCTACCATTTTGTGCCGCTCAGCCGGATTTCGCCCGATTTGCAGCATGCGGTGATCGCGGCGGAGGATGGCCGCTTCTACCAGCACCACGGCTTTGACTGGAAGCAGATCCAGATCGCGGCAAAAGAGGACAGCGAAGGGGTGCGCACGCGCGGCGCGTCGACGCTGACGCAGCAACTGGTCAAGAATCTCTTCTTCGGCACGGAGCGGTCGGTGCTGCGCAAGATAGCGGAGGCGTCGCTGGTGCCGGTGGCGGAGATGGTGCTGGGCAAGAAGAGGATTCTGGAGCTCTACCTGAATGTGGTCGAGTGGGGGCCGGGCGTGTATGGCGCGCAAGCGGCGTGCCGGTACTATTATCGTGTTCCAGCGCAGAGGGTGGGACGGCAACAGGCGGCGCGGCTGGCGGCGATCCTTCCTGCTCCGCGGCGGCGGCGGCCGGCACGAATGAACAACTACAGCGAAATCATTCTGGGGCGGATGCAACAGATGGGGTGGTGACCGCCGCTTTAGCGCATTTCTCCCGTTGCTGTGCCGCGTCTCGATTCCGCCGGGCGGGTTCAAGACTGCGAACTCAAGTTCACCCACTGCCCCGTTTGCCTTTCTTGCGGAAGTGCTCCCAACCTCCGGCCTGGAGCGGGGCGCGTCGTCCGTCTTCTGCGCACAGCTCAATTCTGCAATCGGCGCTGCCCGGTATGCGGCGGCGGCCAGCGCCTGTGAGCATGCGCCCGATGGCGTGCACAGGCACGCCGGACAGTTTGGCTGGCACCTTCGCCTGCGGACGCGCAGTGAACAGCAACTCATAATCCTCACCGCCATGAAGCGCTTCGTGCAGTGTTGCTCCGGGGGCAATAGGCAGAGCTTCCTGCTCGACCATGGCATAGAGATTGCTGGCCTCACATATATGAGTGAGGTCGGTCGAGAGACCATCGCTAAGATCGATAGCCGCGGTGGCCAAACGCGACCGCATCAGCCTCGCACCCACCTTCAGCCGCGGCTCGGGATAAAGATGTGGATGCTTCTCCGCATCGCGCTTTCTGTTTACCGTGGGCTTCATGGCAAGAGCGCGCAACTCCGCCGCCGCGCCGCCTAGCGCACCGGTGACGTAGAGAATGTCTCCGGCGCGCGCCCCGGCCCGCCGCAGCGCTTTGCCCACCGGGACAGAGCCCACCAAAACAATGTCGGCAACAAAGATGCCGCGTCGCCCTCCCCGGCCACGCGGAGCCTCCGCCGTGTCGCCACCGGCAAGGGCCACTCCATGCGCTTGGGCCAATCGCATCCAGCCATCGAGAAAGCCATTGAACCAGCGCCCCCCAAATTCCCGGGGAAGGGCTATCGAGAGGAACGCTGCCTCTGGACGCGCGCCCATGGAGGCCAAGTCGCTCAGCCCGCGCGCTAGGCAGCGATGGCCTACGCTCTCGGCCGGGTGCCAGTCGAGGCGGAAGTGGACGCCTTCCAGCGTCAGGTCGGTGGTGATCGCCAACTCGCTGCCGCGCGGTGGCCGCAGCAAAGCGCAATCGTCCCCGATGGCGAGCTTGATGAGGCGTCCGGTACCGCTCCCCTGCTGCGCCGCGCGCTCTTGAATGGCCCGGATCAACTCTCGTTCGTTGTGCAAGCTGCCGCCTTTCTGTCGCCTATCTTCTCTATGTCTTCGCCTGCAAGTCCCTTTACCTCTTTGTCTGCAAGGCCGGAGGGAAAAGCAAATAAAAATGAGCTCCCTCGTGCAACGTTTATTCCGGTTGACCGTGTACTTTCTCTCTGTTACGGTCAAAAAAGTGGTTGCACCTAACCGCTCCCCCGCGCAGCCCGATCTTTCGCGTGGGTGAGCGCTTCGCGTGCGGGCCAAAGTACTTTTATTTTGAGAGCGTCAGGACCGACTGCCTCGGTCAGCTAGTCAGGTGCATCGTCCGGCTCGCACAAAAATAAAAGTGCTTTCATCCTTCCAAAAAGAGAAAGAAGCTTGCGCAGACGATCTCACTACATCATTTTCGTCTCTTCAGAAGAAGACGGAACCCTGCGCAAAATTCCGATTCCTCTTCGCTATGGCTACGTTTTTGTGGCCGCTGCGATTGTCGGCCTCTTCACCATTATGGGGCTGGCGGGTTCCTATAGCCGCATGCTGCTGAAGACTGCCCGCTTCAATCAAGTGCGCACGCAGAGCGCCAACCTACGCAAGGATTATCTGGACATGGAGCGCGTCGAGCGAGAGAAAGACGTGCAGGCCGCCTCCCTGGGTTCTCTGGCCAGCGAGGTTACCGCGCTCTATGGACTGGAGCAGAACCGCCGCGCACGAGCGGCTGTGCAGCCAGTTCTCACCGGAGCGCCGGCCAGTTCCGACGGCATGAGCCGGCAACAGTACACCGCCTCTCTCAATCAGTTTTTGGCGCTACGCTCCTCGGCACTCTCCGGCGAGATAGCGCGGCGGCTCGACTTAACGGAAAGCTTCGCCGGCTTGGCCGGCTATGCGAATACACCGGACCTATGGCCGGTACAGGGCATAGTCACCAGTTCCTTCGGCGAGCGCCTGGACCCGTTCCGCGGTGAGGGAGCTTTCCACGACGGCATTGATATCGCTACTCCGCTGGGTTACCCCGTCCACGCAACCGCAAGTGGCACCGTCGTCAAGGCGTCGCTGGGCACAGGCTATGGACGCGAGATTATCCTCGACCATGGCCACGGCATCGAAACCCTCTATGCGCACCTCTCGGGATACGCGGTGACGGCGGGGCAGAACGTTAGCCGCGGAGACATCATCGGCTACGTCGGCTCCTCGGGCCGCAGCACCGGTCCGCATTTGCACTATGAAGTCCGCATTCACGACACGCCTGTGAATCCCCACAAGTACTTGCGCGATACCATGACGCAATTCGCCAGCGTCGCCCATGCGAATGCCGATGCAGTTGTCAGCGGGCAATAACCGTTCGGGAACCTGCGGCCACACCACCTCGTAAAATGTTATATGTGTCTGGAACTGGTCTCCTCTGGGGGCATGGCTCTGGGGGCATCATTCCCGCAGTGGAGGCGGGTCGAATGCTTTGCCTTACCAGGCTCCGCCGGTTGATGAGACCCGGTTCAAGCCTGAACCGCGCAAATCTGGGTGGCGTATGACGAAGTTTCTTCTCTGGTGTCTCCTGTTGGTTTTCTGCTGGCCTCTGGCCCTGATCGCCATTGTGGCGTATCCGATCGTTTGGCTCCTTCTGCTGCCATTCCGGCTGGCGGGAATTGCCGTCCATGGCGTTTTGGAGCTTGTGGGCGCACTGGTCCTTCTTCCGGCCCGTTTGCTCCACGCGATCTAAAGCGGAAGCAGGTTGGCCATCGAGCGCCTGGTTGCATGGTTCGCCCGGTTTAGGGCGCAGCCTGGAGCATTCTCACTGCAAGCGTGTTCGCGGAAAGCAATGACAAACGCAGCTTCTTGCCATGAAAACCCTTGCCTGGCGGTGCTTGGCGAGAAACAGCGACAGAGGAAGAACTTTAGGCAAGCCTCGCAGGCCGCTCTGCGGCTTGTATCGCCGTTGCTGCTTTTCGGCTTGTTCGTTTTGGCGGGGGCGGGATGGACGCGGACGGCAGCGGCACAACGCCCCGCGGCCGCAAGCCGAAACTACACCGGCTTTGACCGCAACGGTTATCCAGGCGACGATCGCATGGCTGCACTCCACCACAGCTTTGCCTTTGCCGGCTACTGGCTCAATGCGCCTCCCGGAGCGCAGGAGAATAGCTGGACGGGCAAGCGCGCTCTTTTAAGGGCGCAGGGCTTCGGCTTTCTCATCCTCTTCAATGGCCGGCTCGATGCCACGCTTCTTGATGCGGCGCGCAAGGGCAAGAATGCCGCCGCGCTGGGCCGCGCCGACGCCCAAGCCGCCGCTACCGCCGCCGCCAGAGAGGGTTTCCCGGCTGGAGCGATCGTCTTCCTCGATCAGGAGGAGGGTGGACGGCTGCTGCCGGAACAGGCCGCCTACCTCTTTGCCTGGGTGGAGCAAATGCGCAAATCGCGGTATCGGCCCGGCATTTATTGCTCCGGCATTGAAGTGGGCGACGGGGCGAACCGCATCTCAACAGCGGAAGACATCTTGAACCGCGAGAGCAAGGAGCGGGAGCAGCGCCCGACCGCTTCCCCACTCGCTTTATGGATCGCAAACGACCAATGCCCGCCCTCGCCGGGCTGTTCCGTCGATGCCCCTCCGGCGGCAGCGGCAAGCGCCGGGGCCGTCCCCTCGGCATTGATCTGGCAATATGCGCAATCTCCCCGCCGGCCACAATTCACGCGTCAATGCGCTGCCACCTATGCACCAGACGGTAACTGCTATGCCCCTGGAGTGGCGCACGATGCGCGGTCATTTATCGACCTGGATGTCGCCTCATCGGACGACCCATCCCATGGAAGATAGCGCCCCCATGGAAGCGCCGGTCAGCTAACATCAAGAGAGGAAAACGCATGGCTCCTTACAGGCTTCTAAGTAAACGAGAGGACGCGATGGCACTCTACGACCTGACAGCAAAACTCAACAATGGGGAAGATAAAAGCCTCGCCGACTATCGCGGGACAGTGCTTCTGGTGGTCAACCTCGCTTCGAAGTGCGGTTTCACGCCGCAGTACCAAGGCCTGCAGCAGCTCTACACCCGCTTTCATGATCGGGGATTCGAGATTCTCGGTTTTCCCTGCGACCAGTTCGGGCATCAGGAGCCGGGCTCCGATACTGAAATCAAATCCTTCTGCGAACTGAACTACGGCGTAACCTTTCCGCTCTTCGCCAAGATCAAGGTGAACGGTTCCGACGAGAGTCCCGTGTACACCTTCCTGAAAGACCAGAAGGGAGGAATCCTGAGCGACGCCATCAAATGGAATTTCACGAAGTTTCTAATTGACCGCCAGGGCAACGTCGTCCGGCGCTACGCTCCGTCGACGAAGCCGGAAGAGATTGTCGCCGACATTGAGGCGGAAGTGGCAAAGACAGTTCGCTAGTCCATCTCTACGTCCCGCCACTGGAGGCGATGGAACTGACGGCGCAGCGCACGGGTATCCTCGACGCAAATTCCGACCGCGGGGAAAAGGATACGTGGTGATCAGGTGAGCCATCTTTACCATTTGGATGATACCTCCCGGATTGCCGCCACTCCACTCGACGAATGAGTGTATCGCCGGTTCCAGATTAGAAGCCCAAAGTCCCGATTCTTCGGCCTCCCTCCGGGCAAACTCCAGCGCAACCTGCGGCGCGAAGGTTTTCATTTCGATTCTCTCGGAACGATCCGCGCACATGGGCCGGAGCGTCCCAATGTCTTCCATGTGCGGTGTGCGCGCCGCAAAAATAACAGGAGTTCGCCCGTAATAGTTCATTTCCTTGATGATTCTTGTGACCACGCTGGAGGGGCCTGCTAAGTGGTCAAGCACCAAAAGAAACGGAAGCCGATCCAGCGCGCTCTGGACCATACCCTTGAGAGAGGAAGTGCTCAATGAACCTGGAGATGCGGGAAGGCGCAATTCCCCCTTTCCTGTGTTGCGGAGATTTTCAATCAAAGCAAGCATCAGATCGCGCGGCGTGTTCGTCCGGCTCACATAGAGGGCAAGCGGATGAGTCTTGGCAAATGCCTCCAGAAGGCGTGTTTTGCCCACTCCTTCCGGGCCGAACACCAACATCGATTTCCTCTTCTGAGCTTGCGCCTGCAGCCGAGCCATCTCATCGGTCCGCGCAACGGCGACGAGGTACGGAGAAGCTGATGCGTTTTGGAGGGCGCGTTCAGCCATAAGCAGGCGCCTCTCTATGCAGCGCCTTCCGGAGAGAACCGCGCGTGGCTGCGTTGGATCACTTCGTGCGCTATTTGCCGGTCTTTCCAACCTAAGACTTTGGTGCGTTTGCCTTCGAGGTCTTTGTAGATAGAAAAGAAATGCTCCACTTCGCGCAGAATGTGCGGTTGGACGTCAGTGTAGTTCTGAATACTGGCGAAGCGTGGATTGCCGGTGGCATACGCGAGGATTTTCTCGTCTCGAATACCCTGATCGAGCATTTCAAACAAGCCAATGGCGCGCGCGTCATAGATACAACCGGGGAATGTCGGGGCGTCTCCGAGGATTAAAATGTCGAGCGGGTCTCCGTCTTCCGTAAGTGTTTGGGGTATGAACCCATA
>Ga0207933_1001194_pt1 | contig 20843 bp, 18 predicted proteins | sample NGESurdeep092012_4_FD_184488 | JGI IMG/M metagenome (GOLD analysis project Ga0207933, IMG submission 184488) | Arctic peat soil microbial communities from Barrow, Alaska - NGEE Surface sample F53-3 deep-092012 (SPAdes) | ecosystem: Environmental > Terrestrial > Soil > Wetlands > Peat ...
GCGCGCTTGATTTTGCTGGCGGTACGGTAGTAGAAATTAACTCAGGCGCTGCTGCATTGGCGTTAGCCCTTGTACTTGGACGTCGAGAAGGTTTTAAGAGCGACCCCATGCGGCCACATAATATGCCACTGGTATTGCTCGGGGCAGGAATGCTTTGGTTTGGCTGGTTCGGATTCAATGCGGGAAGCGCGCTTGGTGCATCGCAATTAGCCGCAACCGCAATGATTAACACACAAATCGCAACAGCTACTGCTGCCATGTCGTGGTTACTCTATGAAAAATGGCGACAGGGTAAAGCAACAACATTAGGCGTGGCATCGGGTGCAATTGCGGGTGCTGTTGCCATCACCCCCGCGTGTGGATTTGTAACACCTCTAGGAGCTCTTGTTATCGGCTTGATTGGAGGCGCAGTATCGGCTTGGGCGGTATCGGGTAAATACATATTCAATTATGACGATTCTTTGGATGTTGTTGGCGTGCATGGCATCGGTGGAATAGTTGGAATGATTGGCGTTGGCTTAATTGCGACAAAGAGTGTGAATATCCTTGGTTCTTCGGGGCTATTCATTCATGGTTCTCCGAATTTACTCTGGAAGCAACTGATAGCAATTCTTGCCGCTGGGGGATATTCATTTATTGCAACATTTATTATTGCCAAGTTAATTCAAAAAACAATTGGATTCCGAGTTCCACGGTCCATTGAACTAGAAGGCCTTGATACAAATATTCACGCAGAATCTGCATATGACATCAACGCATTTGCGAGTCGATAGGAAAACCAAATGAAACTAATCACTGCGATCGTCAAACCAGCAGCTGTTGAGGCAATTAAAGCGGCGCTACGAACACATGGCATACCAGGAATGACAATTTCTGAGGCACATGGGTTTGGAAGGCAAAAAGGCCATACGGAGGTTTACCGGGGTGCCGAATATGTCGTTGATTTCATCCCAAAAGTAAAAATAGAAATCTTGGCTGAAGATTCCGAAGCAGATCGGATTCTCGACCTAGTTGTGGCCACCGCTAATACTGGATCAATTGGAGATGGAAAAGCCTGGGTTATTTCAGTTGATACCGTTGTCCGAATCCGAACTAATGAGCGAGGTCCTGAGGCGATTTAATAATTAGGAGAGCGGAGTTCAATGTGGGATGAGTTAGGGACTCATTCATGCAGAGTCGTTATGGTCCGCCGCAATATTCTTGTATCTGTAAGGTAGATGGCGCTTACTTTATTTAGAAACCCAATAAACTTCCCACTATCATGAAGAAAATAAAGTGGCGATCAACCTGGCACACAAACTCCGTGCTCCGCTACCTGGTAGTTGGCGCATGGAACACGCTCTTTAGTGTCACTCTCTTGTATGTGCTCTTCTTCTTTTTTAACAACAAGTTTTACGAGTATGAACTTGGTACAACCTATGTTTTATCTACTGCACAGAGTTACGCCACCCAAAGATTGGTGGTTTGGAAAACGTCCACTTCTCCAAAAGTCGAGTTTTCACGTTTCGTTGTCGCCACTATTTCGCAATATATACTAAGTTCGGCAATCCTTTATTTCGCTGTACATGGTTTGAAATTGACACCAACCTTTGCTGCTCTTCCAATAATGTTAACTTTGGCTTTCGGATTTTATTTCGTTAATAGAAATCTTGTTTTCAGAAGAAATAAGGTGAAAATTGAAAAAACTTAATCGCATTTACTTTGAAATTGGAAATTAAGTGCAAATGAAGGAAAAATTTGCACCTCGTCGCAAAGTTCAGTGGTGCCTCTAGTTTATTCGGAAGAACAACGGACTTTTAATCCATGGTTCGTCATTAGTATCCGACGAGGTCTGCATTGTTAGGAAAGTCCTAATAGCCATGTTGCGACCAATTCACCATGAGTAGGAATTTCGAATTAAACTTTTACTATCAAGCAAAATTCAGTTTTTAAGCTTACTGAGTGCTTTCCTTGACAAACACTTTTCGCGATTAAAAGTAAAAAGAAATCGAAAGATTCACGGAAGAAAAAAATAAGCAAAGAATCACACCGTGGGTGTTTTGCAGAGAGTAGCCTTGGTTGTATGAGGTTCGCTTTAAATAATATTTAGTATTCTTAAAACTTGATGCTGAAAGATGTTCGCTATCATAATAGTTCTCAAGAAGTGTCTCTATATGGAGGACTGAAAATAAATAAACTTCGATTACGTTGGCGCTTAAATGGAATTTAGTTTTGAACGTGTCTATTTTCCAAAAAATAACTTGGCCGATTTTGAGATTCAGATAGAGCCTTAGATGCAATTATTCCAATAAAACTGAGAAGTGTAATTTGGACACTGCTAGCAAGGGTAATAAGAATGGTTATTGAAGCAAAACCTTGGAACGGTAAATGATTTACGATTTTTTGATAAAAAATGTAGCTAGCATAGACGAATAGCAAAAAATCTAAGATAATTGTTCCTCCAAAAAGATTTCTAAAAAATTTAGTACCTGCACCAGAAAAGGCCTGTTCAGCTAACTTTAATAGTTTGCCAAAAGTTTGTTTAGGTTTATTTTCATCCGTCCTTATTCCAGATGAACGTATATAAGGAACTTCAGCATCAACTTGCCCAGCATACGCAAAAATCCCCTTCATAAATTTGTTAGATTCGCGCATTTGAGAGATACGTTCCACAATCTCTTTATCCATTAAACGAAAATCTCCTACATTTTCAGGAATTGGAATATCTGCGAATTTATTATAACTTCTGTAAAAGATCTTAGCCGTTGTGCGCTTAAAAATTGATTCATCTGATCGATCAATCCTTTTCCCCACCACCATTTTTGACCCCTGTTCCCAAAAATTAATAAATTTTGGAATGATTTCAAATGGATCTTGTAAGTCAACATCCATGGGAATGACAGCATCAGCATTTGAATTTATAATTCCTGCGAATAATGCTGCTTCTTTCCCATAGTTTTTTGCAAAAGTCAAAGTTTCTACAAAGTCATATTTACTTTTGAGCTTATTCAAGATCGTGTGTGTTTGATCAGTAGAACCATCGTCTATGAACAAGACTTTCATTTGATGATTACTCAAGTCTTCATTCTTAAATTTTAGAAAGGACTCTAAAAAAAATTCTAAAGACGTTTCTTCATTGTGTACTGGCACTATAAGTTGAATCATTTTTTTGTCAGTATTCACTCTGCAATTGTATTCTAGGATGCCTTGAATTATGGTTATAACATGAAGTTATTGGGCAAAGTCCGCGAAAATTTAACTATTTTTGTTTTAGCAGGGCTAGTTATTCTTATCATTTTAATATTTTATGTCCATGACGAGCGTACAGTTTACTATTGGGATTTTGGAGATTATCAACATACTCTATCTGACTTACAAGGTAGTTTTTTCAACCCTTCTCATGGATTTTTTGCAAATATAGTAAAAATTCAAAAAAGTGAATATCCACTTAATTGGGCATCTTTCTTTGTACTAATTCCTCATGGATTTTTTGCAAAGCGCATTTTTTTTGTAAGTTACCTCGGTTTGTGTGGTTTGTTACCATGGGCTTTTTCTGCCAAAATATTGATTGAAAAAATTCTATTTTCGAAAATTTACGGCAATGTAGCATTTGTTATCCTGTTGTTATCCCCGGGACCCTGGATGCTTGTTTTCAGGGGGTGGCCAGATGTTGTCGCTCTAGGTTTGATCTGGCTGGGATTTGCGATTGCTTTTAAACCAGCAACAGTTAAGTATTTTTGTTTTGGTATCTTTTTGATTTCATATGGTGCAATTATGAGAAAGACAACCGTGATCTTGGCTGCGGTGTTGCTAGTGCTTTTAGTATTACAGTTACTTTTTAAATACGCGAAAATTCGATTGAACGCAATCCCACTAAGAAATATATTTTATACTATATTAAGCATAGCAATCGTTATATTTTTAACGCCGGGTACTTACTTGACGATCTTTGGGCGCAATAACGCACAATTTTACCGGCCATTTAATGTTACTTGGTTCGAATATTTTAATAATCTTTTTTCCATTAATGGAAGTATTCAAGTAGTAGGTGCCGCCATTCTACCATTCCTAATGATCGCACTTAACAAAATTTCTACGAAATATACTATTAGTTGGAAACTTATTATCTTTTTTTCTGTTATTCCCATAATACAAATGATTTTATGGATGAAAATTCTTTCACAGGCAACCGATCACCATATGGTGCAATGGGTTCCTATGTACTTCGCGTTATCGGTGGCTTTTCTTTGTGTCCTTATTTCGGAACTGATCCAAAATAAATGGAAAAAAGTTGGTATAACCAGTTTAATTATTTTGATAAACATGTTGTTATTTGCCGTGACTCTTTTAATGACCGTAACCCCTTTAGGTAATCCACAATATTCTTTTGAAAGACCTATAGCGAGATCTCTCGCTCCGATAAGAAGGCCAGACTTCAATTCTTTAATGAGTCTTGGGATTCAATTGGCAGCTCTTTCGTCCAAAAACATTCAAAATATAGCGATTCTGAATGAATCTCACGAAATGAATTCGGGCATAGTACAGGATTTGAAAAGAAAATTTCATATCATAAATTTAAGTACTGCAACAATAGGAGCATTAGATTATCGTGACGATATAGGACTTAATCAATTATTGGATGCAAATTTATTCTTAGTGCCAACGGATTTCATTACTTTAATTCCAGATTACCAAAACAATCTTATGATTCTGGCAAAAGATCTTCAAAAATATGCAATTTCTCAACCCAACGAATTCCTTCCTGTCTCCCAATACTTAATTGGAGCTGCTGCTGGCACAAAATCTTGGTGGAATAACCAATATATAAAGTCGTCGTCTCTTTTCACCTTATACAAATTGGCGCACCCACTTTCACTACTTACTAAAGAGAAAATAAGTAATCAGATGATAGCTGACATAATAAAAGCTGCTCACTTTTCGGGAAGTTATATATTAGCTTTTGGTCCACATAATGGGTTTGGTCCGAGTGCAACCAATGGAAATACAATCAAATTTAGCCTCTCCGCCGGTGAATCTGCTGGAATTCAAATGCTAAATAAAAGCCTAGAAATCAACACCAATTGCTACTCGGTTTTTAAAGTAGGAGGTAAAATCTCAATTAAATTACATCCGGGAAGTCAGAAAATATCGACCAGCATGATCCCTGGAGGTATTTTGATTCTTCATAATGCCAAGACTTCGGCTAATTCAATGTCCTGCAGTTATCAATTACTGAATAAATAGAGAATCTTCTCCTTTTCAGAAGGTGGAAACGTCTATAGTTTTTGCTGGTTCAACTATCGTGAGATTAAAACAGTGGCCAATTAGCGTAACGAATTTAATGGAATCAAGAAATTTGTCTCCTTTTAAGTCGATAGTTCGTATGAATTATTTCTCTACAACTTTTACCGGATTTTCAATGTCCCTTCTTTTATTTTTTATTTATTTATTTTGAATCCCCCATTATCAATCTTGTTGCCAATACAAATTTTAATACTTACAACAGTTGGTGCGATATACGATTTAAGACAATCAAACACTTCCCCGCATATTCAATTCTATATAGGGATTTCTATAGTTCAAATAGGCTATGTTTTGTTAGTAAGGTTGATACCAAATTAATGACTTCTTTTAATTTATTAATTAAACATTTAAATCATAAGCATTAATATGAAGTACATGGTGGAGCATTGATATAAATTTTATTCTCACTGCCGCAACTACTTTCCATATGTAAGTAATAATGAAATAAATTACGTTAAAATAAAGGTGAAATAGTTTACCCAACATCGGATACTTTCCGGAGTAATGTCTTCTTCGTTGTATCAAGAGCATTACTTTTCTCTTGCCTATTACCTTCTTTTTTTGATTAATTTTAAAGGTAGGGTATATTAGATTTAAAATTTTGCTAAGATAATTTTGATATCCAAAATCACGTAAATATATCGCACACCAAATTTGTTCGAAAAGTCGTGACGCTAATGAATTGGAAAGATATTTTTTTCTTAATTTCATCAATTCCAAATGTGCCTCAAGAAGACTTATGGAGGAGGCTCCGCCTAGTTCAAATTTTCCAAGTGGGTGGCTCCAAATTATTGGACTTTCGACACGCAGAGCTCTAACTATTAAATCCCAGTCAGCTGCGATTTTATAAGTTTCATCAAACCCTCCAAGTGACGAAATGAATGCCGCTTTCATCAGGACGGCTTGATGGCTGCGATACCCAAATGCATAAAGCTGGTTAGAAACGGATGGTGGGCTTACCAATTTACATACCCATCCTTCACCATTTTGATCTATTTCCTCATGAGTTGTGCAACCCCAATTGGATGTAGTGGAGGATGATAAAGCCAGATTCGCATTTTGTAACGAAGATGGATCAGTAAAAACATCACGTGCATTAAGGTAAAAAACGAAACTGTCAGGGTTTGCCATTTTCCACCCTTTGTTCATTGCGTCATAAATGCCAGAATCGGGTTCCGAAATATAGATCGTGTTTTCTTTGGGAAGCGATTTGAGATATTCAAGACTGCCATCGCTGGAAGCTCCATCTACAATGATATGTGTCCAATTTTCATATTTTTGTTCCTCTAAAGAATTCCTAGATTTCTGCAGGCCAGCCAGATCATTTCGGACCACCGTTACAATGCTAAAATGATTCATAGGATAATTTTCATCATAGATTCTTATTTATTTTGATAAATTCTTAACTTGAAGTCGAATTCTGCGGATTGCATCTGCCATTGATGGATTTCTTAGTTCAAATGATCGGACATATCTATTTCGTACCAAACGATATCCAAACCACCAGTAGTTTTTAATGGCATATTTTCTTCCAAGATATCTTTTGCGTATTAGGAAAAGCTCTTTGTTTGCAACTTGGCGAGCTGCCGTAGAAAGTCCTCCCATGTAAAAAATACTTAATGTTTCCGGAACTCTATGTCCCGGATCCAACTTTGAGGCTCGGACCATTAAATCCCAGTCGGCCGCAACTTTGAGATCGCTTCGAAAACCACCCAAGTCTTGTAAAAATTTTGCGCGGAAAATTGTCGATTGGTGAGAGATATATTTCTTTGAAAAAAGTTGGTTTGCTGGTTTAAATCGTGCTGGCGTTTTAACCTCACCAAGAATTTTCCCGTTGTAGGAACCTAAATAATGACCCCCGTACATCCACTCATGAACCGTAGTCATCGCCGACTGGCAGATTAATTCGTAAGTGTTAATGGCTGCAAATTCGTCTCCTGCATTCAAAAACCAAAACCAGTCTTCTTGATTGGCCTGCACGACAGCTTGATTCATGGCAGAATACACACCACCCCCAGAATCAAGAATAATCTCGTCCACTATGTTTTGATGGATCAAGTGTTGCGCGTATTCGTAAGTTTGTGAATTGTCATTCGGCGTCACCAAAATCCATGACACCAATTTTGATTGATTAACAATGGATTGTTCAGTGCGCTTTAGTCCCTCTAAGTCATCCTTAACGACCGTGATGACCTTTACGTCCACCGATTTTCTCCCTTGGATTCCCACTGCTTAATAAAGGCAATCTTACGAGAATTCCTCGCTATCCGTATCCTTGAAGAGTAATACCTGAAGAAAGAACAGGTAGAATTCTGTTAAAGATTCGAAGAAGGAGTTTGTATTTCTACTTTCATCGCCGGCCACAATGGGATGGTTGGTCAAGCTGTCCTGCGAGTGGCTGAAGCCCGGGGTCAAGAAATCCTCACGGTCGATCGTTCCGAGTTGGATTTAAGGAGCTCTCAGGAGGTTTTGAAATTCCTTCAAACAAATAAACCAGATAGTGTTATTTTAACGGCCGCCAAAGTGGGTGGGATTTACGCAAATATGTCGCAAAAGTCGAATTTCCTTACTGAGAATTTAGAAATTCAAAATTCAGTCATTATGGGAGCTGTTGAAAGTGGAGTAAAAAAGTTCATCTTTTTAGGATCATCATGCATCTATCCAAAACTTGCACCGCAACCAATGTCTGAAGATTCATTGCTCACGGGTCCTTTGGAATTAACAAATGAAGCATATGCACTTGCAAAGATTGCTGGCGTTAAGCTCTGCCAATATATTCGAGAAGAAAAAGGTTTAGAGTATTTTTCACTTATGCCAACTAATTTGTATGGACCCGGGGATAATTTTGACTTGAAGAATTCTCATGTTCCGGCAGCCTTGATGAGAAAATTCCATGATGCAAAATCCACAAATACTCAAAGTGTAAGGATTTGGGGAACCGGAAACCCTATGAGGGAATTTATGCATGTTGATGATTTAGCGGATGCAATCTGGTTTACATTTGCTAATCCACCTACGGAAACCCTAATCAATGTGGGATTTGGATCAGAAATTTCCATCGGTGATTTTGCGGCAAAAGTGGCAAGAGTGGTTGGGTTTAAAGGCGATCTTGAATTTGATACTTCAATGCCAGATGGAACTCCGAGAAAATTGCTGGACTCCGCTAAGCTCTTTAATATGGGATGGCGTCCCAAGATCTCTTTGGAAGACGGATTACAATCAACTTATAAGTGGTTTAGTGAGAATATTAAGTCGGGGGCGGTGCGCGGATATGACAGATAAAGTTGCGCTCATTACTGGCGTTACGGGACAAGATGGTTCATACCTAGCCGAACTACTATTGGAAAAAGGTTATACCGTTCACGGCGTCAAACGTCGGTCATCCAGCTTAAATACATCTAGAATCGATCATATTTATCAAGACCTTCATGAAGGCGACGCAAGATTTATTTTGCATTATGGCGATGTGACGGATTCGACAAACATGATCCGTATTATCCAAGAAGTCCAGCCCGACGAAATTTACAATTTGGCGGCTCAATCGCATGTAATGGTCTCTTTTGAAACTCCGGAATATACAGCCAATGCGGATGCTGTCGGCACTTTAAGAATTTTAGAAGCAATTCGTTTACTGGGGTTGGAGAGCAAAACCCGCTTCTATCAAGCATCAACTTCAGAAATGTTTGGACTTACTGACGGCACTATGTTGAATGAAGATTCCAAGTTTTACCCTCGAAGTCCGTACGGAGCGGCTAAAGTTTATGCGCATTGGATAACAGTTAATTATCGTGAAGCCTACGGAATTTTCGCTGCAAGCGGTATTTTGTTTAACCATGAAAGTCCACGGCGTGGTGAAACCTTTGTAACACAGAAGATTGTGCAGGCTGCTGTCGCGATCGTTTCCGGCAAACAGGAGAAATTATTCTTAGGTAACCTGGATGCCGTACGTGATTGGGGGCATGCCAAGGATTACGTTGAAGGAATGTGGAGAATCTTGCAGCACGAAGAACCAAGTGATTGGGTTTTGGCTACGGGACAAGCAACTTCAGTACGCAATTTCGTTGAGATTACTTTCGAAAAGTTGGGTAGAAACATTTCATGGGTTGGTGCAGGAACTGACGAAAAGGGTATTGACCAAAATGGAAAGATCTTGATAGAAATCGACTCAATGTATTTTAGACCTACTGAGGTTCCACACTTACTAGGAGATGCTTCGCGAGCAAAAAATATACTCGGCTGGAAACCCAATTACACATTAGATTCACTGATCGGTGAGATGGTTGAAGCAGCAAAAATTAACCCGAAAAGAACTTAAGCATGAACATGAATGCTGGAGAGGTAAAAGCACCTGGATTTGAATCTAAATTGGTATTCAATATGGGAGTTTGATACGAAGTTTCGGCAAAAAAGGTTACCACCATGGCGGCCGAAGCACAGCCTTGAGAAGTTAATCGAGGATATGTTGATCCTCACTGATATAAAATTAAAAAATACTTTCTAAATGATGTCTTGCAGAAGTAATTAGATTTTTTGCATCAGCATAAAAACGGTTCTCACGATTAAAGTAATTACGATCTAAGAGTTCGACATTCTGAGCCTCAGTGGCGAACATAGCCTCTAGTAAGTCGTCCTTATGCCTTCTCCGAAAAGTTTTAAAACCATTTTCTCCTGCCAATTGCTCTTCAAATATGGGAAGATCGCTGACAATTATCTTCTTATTATAAATAAGTGCTTCTTCTACTGTAGTTGACCAACCTTCATAAAGACTGGGTTGAATTACACAAAAGGTTTCTCGATAAAGCGAAGCCTTCTGTTCAACGGTGCAAAATCCAAGGTTATGAGCACCCGCGGTTTTCTCGAGTACAGATCTGACCTCATCGGCGTATGAAGGCCAACGGTAATCTCCTTGTGTACCAGTCAAGATTAAGTGCTTTTTGCCTCCATTTTTTTGGTATTCCTGGAATGCAGACAAAAGAAGCAAATGATTTTTATGCTTCCACCAAGAATTAGGTACATAGTAGAAACCTTCACTTATGCAATTATCACAAGTCATGTGGAGTTTAGGCGAAAAGCGATCCTTCCTCACCGTAAACCTCAAAATCCCCAGAGTCTTTGCATCGGGATAACAATGTTCAAACAATCCACGAGCATGATCTGAACTGAAATAAAATGCAGTGCTAATGTTCTGCGCAGTTATTATCTGACTTTTTCTCGATTCGCGTTCCTGATTACTGAAAAATGCAGGTTCTTCAATATCTTGTAAGTCAGGAACCCATTGGACGGGTCTATGGATCCCAGACATTAACGGCCAAGGAAGCTGAATTGCCTTAAACTTTCTTGCTTCAAACTCTTTTGAACGTTTCAGCCGAAAAGTTGGTGGGAATAGATGAAGCCATAATTGAGTTTCTTTATGAGGTAACAAGTCTAGGAAACTTTCATTATCTAGCCGTTCTAACACTCTTTGCAAATTTCTAACATATGAATCCCCGCCAGCCCATCCAAGGCCATGATCAGCAAGAAGGACAGACGGTAACGCTTTGCTCTTACGCAAAATAATCAGCTAACCCAGCTTGTGGACTAATGAGGGGCGAGACACCCAAATTCTCTAATTTTCGGATATTAACTTTCATATTTTCTGGATCACCTCGTCTTAGAATCTCTGAAAATGATATTAAATTATTGAAATCTTGTTCATGATGCATACTCAACTTAGCTATCTCTACCAATTTTTTGGTTGTTAAACTTTCGCCACAACCCACATTGTATATTTCACTTAATTCTCTCGAGTTTCGAATTGTGCCTGTGATATATCGCCATAAATCACTGGTGTGCAAAAAATCTCGAGTTTCGTTCCCACTTCCAGACAGAGTAATAGCTTTCGAATTTTGAATCGATTCCTTAATCACCCACAAAACTCTCTTATCTAAATATTTATTGTACGCTGATGTTGCCCGCAAAATTGTGACACCAATATCTTTTTCGCCACCGCTGCGATTAAGTAAAAGAGACTCCACATTAGCTTTTCCTAAAGCATAAGGTGACTCAGGCCGGAGCTCAGTTAATTCATCTGCCGCGATTGGCGTGTCACCATAAACCGAAGCACTGCTCATATAAATATAAGAAATCGACCTATTCGAAAGATTTAGAATATTTAGATGTTTTTTCACTTGTAAAGCAGGCTCATGTACATATTTATCGAGATGTGAAAATGATTCTTGAATGTTAGTTGGTCCGCTGACATTTACTATAACATCTATTTTTTTATCATTTAGTTCTTGGATTAGGGGAAGTATTTCGTTTTGCTTATGCGCATAAATAAACTCCCGTGATGAAAGTGACATTGAAAAATCTTGTGAAGAAAAATCCAGAGCATGACTCCACAAGGAGTTTGCTATAAATCCACTTCCACACAATTGAACATTTTTCACTACAACTCAGCATCCAGAAAAGCTTTAATAGGCTGTTGCACCCTACTAGACGTGTCAATTACTTCCATTGATAGAATGCCAGACAGTCCTTCTTCTAAGGATAGGTAATTCAGTACTCCTTCTACATCTCTAGACTCTCTTATATTTGAAAGCGTATAAAATTCTAGATCCCTTACTATTAAATGTTTGAATTTTTCATGATATTTATTATGCACAAAAAAAGCATTTGTACATGCGCGATTAGAACCTATAAAGGTGTATCCATTGGAATTTAACAATTCAATATATGAAGAAAGGGAAGCGCCGTAAAAAAGAAAGGAATAATGCTCCTTTGATCTCTGAAAATTTTCCTGATATGGAACGGTAACTTTCATTTTCGGTCCAAATATTGAATTATATTCAAGAATAATTAACTTAAAATTGAAATTCTTAATTTCTTTTAATATCCAATAGTCATTTCCATCTATGTCAATTGATAGCAAATCCAATGATCCAATTTCTCTTTCTGCATTATCTATAATTAAATTAATGTTTTCTTTATTAACAAAAATTTGCTCAAATTCGATGTGGGTCTTCCACTTAATATCAAGGCTATTAATGGTGCGAGAGGCTTCTGATGATGAATCTACTAGATAAAGTTTTGCATTACGGTAGTGAGCTAAAAATCTTGTATTACATTCTGTGAAGTCTTCGATTCCTATTTCCAAACAGTTTGGTTTTGAAACTTCTAAGACCTTAAGAATGTGATTAATGATACCGTCTTCACCCCATTGGGAGTAAACTTGAAACTCGTAATCCCAAAGATCAAATTTTGTCTCATCGAGCGGAATTAAGTTTTGAGTCATGGCCTGGTTGATTCCTAATTGAATTTTTAGTTGATCAACCAGTTTAGAATTTAAATAAGATACGTGGCCAATCTCGTTACTCAATTTGGCCAAATGGGAATGTCTTTTTTTAAAGAACATATGCGAATAATACTTGAATTTTGCTACCGGAATCAATTTATTATCGTAAGTTATATTTTCACCAAGGAAACTTCTCTGCTTTTTCACGAGGTCTTTATCTGATTTCATCAATTTTATTATCTCTCGCCAAAGATGTGCCCGAAAAACACTAGAGAGTTCAAACTATTAGAAAGGAGAGAATATGTCCAAGATCCCTAGTACACGCAATTACGTATAAGGAGTGGGCTAATTCAATTGTTTAAAACTATAGAGTAAGAACTTTATAGACCTTTTCATGCTCCTTCAGCATTTTTTCAAGACTGAAATTTTCTTCGGCCCAAATCATGGCGGCTGCCCCCATAGAGTCCCGCAAATTGTCGCCTGTTACCAATTTTTGGACCGCATTTACTAATGCATCAACGGTTTTAGATGTTACAACACCCGTGACACCATTATTGATTACTTCAGAATTGGATCCCACATCAGTTGCTATTACAGGAACTCCCGCTAACTGAGCTTCGATTAAAGCGATTGGCATCCCTTCGTTGTCCGAAGTCGAAATGGCGCAATCTACCGCTGACCAGAAAATAGAAGAATTAGTCCATCCGATCACATTCACATTTTTAGGAGCTTCAGCCTTGATTTCTGATAATAATTTGCCGCCACCTGCCATAACAAAATTTATTGTCGGTAATCGTTTTGCTACTTCCAGTAGTAAATAAGGGTTCTTTACTTCCGCCATCCTCGCCATCCAGCCAATAAAAATTTTATCTTCATTCAAACCCAATGATTCTCTTGCCTCCTTCCTTTCAATAAGTGGAAGCGAAGTGACACCAGGTGGGATCGAAATCCAATTTCGATTCCTCCCTATGCCTGCAACCCGTATTTCGATACCAACCTTTTTCCCTACAGAAATCAATACATCTGTCCGATTGGCGAGGATTTTTTCGGTAAACGTTATAACTTGCTTTTCTAATCGGGAAAACGATTGGTCATCAAATAGATGACCATGGAAGGTATGGACACGTTTGTGATCACCGCCGACCAAGCGGCCGATCAGGCCAGCCTTAAAAGTATGGGTATGAAGGATTTCTGGCTTGATCTCATTAACAATTTTACGAAGTTCTAGCCATGCTCTGAAATCATTGATCGGAGAAATCTTGCGGCCAAGATGTGGCACTCGCCGAACCTGAAGTGATTTGACGGAAGTATCTTCTAGCTCTGCACCTTGTACATATCCAGTGGCTAGAGCGCTATCAGGAATATTTTCTACTAACTCCGCCACGTAACGTGCTGTGCCTCCTACATTCATGCGCGCTATAACATGAAGGACTTTAGTGGTGGACATCGGAAAGATACGCCTCAATTACACTTTTAGGATCTCCAGTAAACTTTTGGGTGCCATCAGACAAATAGATTGCCCTGGTGGACATTCGCTGAACAGCGTCCAAGTCGTGTGAGACCAAGAGTACTGCGCAGCCGCCGTTCATCATTTCAGTGGTTCTAGCAGCAGATTTCTCGCGAAAATCTGCGTCACCAACTGACAAAATTTCGTCAATCAACAATAAATCAGGCGTTATATCCGTTGCGGTTGAAAATGCAAGCCGAGCTGTCATTCCCGACGAATAAGCGCGGATCGGGATATCTAGGTGTTCTGTAAGTCCGGCCCAATCAGCGATTGCCTCTATTCTAGAACGCATTACTTTAGGAGTACGTCCTAATAAAGTGCCATATAGAACGATATTTTCTGCTCCGGTCAGTTCTGGATTGAAACCAGCACCAAGTTCGATCATGGGTGCAACGTGTCCTCGAACAATCACGCGACCAGTGGTCGGCGGGAGTACTCGCGCAATTACTTTAAGTAACGTCGATTTACCAGCTCCATTGCGACCGATGATAGAAACGGTTTCACCGCGCGCAATGTTAAAGGAGACTCCCTTTAGTGCAAAAAACTCTTCGTATGCCATCCGTCGATTAATCGTATCGATCGCGGTTTGTTTGAGAGACGAGACGCGATGCCTGGTGCGGCGATAGGCTAACGAAATAACTTTTGCGTCAACGATCAATTCTTGACTCATAGTTTTGCTACCACTTTTGGCCAACGCTTGCTAAATATATAGAAACCCCCAATAAAGGCAACGACAGAAGAGCCACCCATGATCTCCCAATTTTGCAAGGTCGAGACACCGACATTTCCAAATTCATGACGAAAGATCTGTAGGAATGAGTACAAAGGATTTAATTGAATTACATCACGAGTGTGAGGCCCTAAAAGTGTGATTGGGTAGAAGATTGGCGTCATATATTGAAGTGCCATTAAGAATATATTTATTAAAGAGCGTGAATCATCAAAGTTGATATAGGCGATGGCTAGTAATAGTGAAAGTCCCGTTGTAAAAAGTGTCATGCAAAATATAACAAGTAGGACTATAGGAAAGTGCCACGTGGGAGTCTTGTGATAGATCGCAAGGACAATGGTGAGCGGTACTAGGCCGATTATAAAGTTGACCGCGCTTGATATTGCGGCGGATGCTGCGAAGATTTCGGGGCGGACATAAACCTTTGACAAGACTCCGGCGCCTGTCGCAATCGCGTCTGCCCCCATGGTCAGGCCCTGATTGAAGAGGGTGATTAATAGCACTCCGGAAAGCAGGTAAGGCAGAAATGGCGCGCCACCGGGAAGTTTTGATTTGAAAACCGTATTAAAGACATAATAAAGAACAGCGGTGGTAAATAATGGATTAAGCAGCGACCACCACACGCCGATGACAGAGCGTTTGTATCGGACCGTCAAGTCGCGAATCACAAGTAAACGAAGGAGTCCACGGTTTTCATAGATTGCTTTAATTTGCGAAATTACTGGAATCTGACGAGCGTCAGAGTCATAGACCTTCATAGTGCTCATCGTAGATGATTGGCAACATCAGTAATGATCTCATCCAGAGATAATTTGGGAGTCCAATCAACGGCTTGCTTGATTTTGCTAATATCAGGAATACGTCGTTGCATATCTTCAAAACCAGGACTGTATGCCGCTTCGTATGAAACTTTTTTAATTTCGCTATGAGATCCCGTTAATTTGATAACTTTACGTGCGAGGTTTTCGATAGTTATCTCTTCGTCATTGCCAATATTGAACGCATCACCAACAGTTGCATCAGAATCAACAATTGCAAGTATTCCTCGCACAGCATCATAAACATGGCAAAAACATCGGGATTGTAATCCGGAACCATAGACGGTCAGTGGTTCATTTTTGAGTGCTGCTGATACAAAACGGGGAACAACCATTCCATAATGTCCCACTTGTCTTGGTCCGACTGTATTAAAGAGGCGAACTATGCGTATCGTAAGTCCTTTTTCGAGATGATAAAACTGCGCCATCGACTCATCTACTGCTTTTGCCTCCGAGTAAGACCAGCGACTCTTCAGAGGAGAACCAACAATTCGATCTGATTCTTCGTTGAGTGGACCACTCGCATTCTTTCCGTAAACTTCAGAGGAAGAGGCAATGAGTACTTCTCTTTTATATTTATTGGCTGCCTCTAAAACATTTTCAGTGCCATGTATGTTGGTAGTTAGAGACTCGAGTGGTCTGTCAACGATATTGAAGACCCCGACAGCGGCGGCGAAATGCATGACATGGTCTACGGCTTTGACGGCTTCGTTCACTACATTTGAATCAAGGATGGAACCTTCGATCAATTCAAAGTGTGGACTGGCTAAGATTTGTTCAATATTGGAATGATTGCCAGTACTTAAGTTGTCGATTACAAGAACTGAGTCACCGCGTTTAATTAGGGCATCACTCAAATGCGATCCAATGAATCCCGCGCCACCTGTTACTAGATACTTCATCAATAGCCACCACGGGTGTTGAGAATCGGTGTTGAACCAAGTAGCGACAAATCAGAATCGCTATGGGGGTTGATGAGTATCGCTAAGTCGTAAGAATTAGATAACGGAACAGTTGATTCACCCTTCCAGTCTTTCACTAAATCATCGTGCCAAGAGACGCTAGCGCCGGCATCGCGCAATGCCCTGATTAAGCCGAGGGCGGGTGTCTCCCGATAATCTGCAACATCAGGTTTGTAGGCGATACCTACTACAAGGATATTTTTAGATTGCAACCCGTTCAGCATCCCTGCCGCAACTCCAGCAAAGTAAGAAGGTAACGAAAGATTGACTTCGTGCGCCAAATCAATAAATCGGGAGGGAATACCGATTTCAACTGCCTTCGATGACAGGTATTTGGGATCGACCGGGATGCAGTGTCCACCGACTCCTGCGCTAGGGTAAAACGGCATAAATCCATAGGGTTTCGTGGCGGCAGCATCAATGACTTCGCGAACATCAATTTTCATTGCCGAACAAAACTGCGCAATTTCATTAATAAATGAGATATTAATTAAACGAAAACTATTTTCTAATAGTTTGGCGGTTTCGATAACCTCCAGGGAAGAGCCAACACTAACTGAGTCGATAAAGGATTGATAAAACTCAACCGTTCGCTCGGTGGCGCTTTCAGTTAGTCCGGCAACTAATTTAGGAGTGTTTGTGACATTCCATTTCTTATTCGCGGGGTCAATTCGTTCTGGTGAATAAGCAAGGTCATATTCGACTCCTGCAATATTTAGTGAATTGGCAACAAGAGTTCTGGTGGTGCCCGGTGCGACAGTAGATTCAATGATGACTAGTGATCCCGCCTGCAACTTCGAAGCGATAGAGGCGAGTGCGCTCGATAAAAAAGAGAGATCGGGATTAGAAGCAGAATCTAAAGGTGTTGGTACGCACACGATAATGACATCGCACTTGCCAATTGATTCAAAATTGTCACTGACTTTGTAACAACCAGAATTTATAACGTGCGAAATCTGGGCGTCAGATAAGTCGCCTATGGGAGATCGACCTTCTTTGAGCTTTTCAATAAGTGCTTCGTTTGAGTCGATACCAACGACTTTGTGTCCTACCCCCGCGGCAGCAATTGCAAGTGGAAGTCCAACATATCCTTGGCCGATAATCGCTACGTTCATTCTCACTTTCCGAAATCTGCCAAAGCTTGCTTTGCTTCTGCACTATTTGGAGCAAATGCATCGATTAGAGGAATAACAGCGCGCGCAGCAGCAAGGTTACCGGCGCTCTTTTCATCATGACCAAGAAGCAAGAGAATTAATTGATTATATGGATCGAGTTTCGCCATACTCTGATCGAGAGAAATCGCAGCGCTCCAATTTTTTTGACTCTCGTAAATACCCACTAAAGCATTTTGGGCCTCAAGGAAATGAGGATCGTCAGCAATTAAGCCTTTTAACATAGAAATCGCCTTAGTTGGGTTGCCCGCCCGGACGAAGTCCTGAGCGCTGGTGAGCGCGAATGTGGGTTCTTTAAACCCATATGACAATGGATTTAAAGCGTATTGTTCATAAATATTTATATCTGCTTGAGCCGTCGGTAGCTGGAGTGCGTTTAAGGTATGCATCGCAGTCTCTGCTTTAAAGAAAAGTACGGAAAGTATCAGAAGAATTAGGGCAAATAGGCCGGAAATCATTGGTTGTGAAAGAGAGGTTTTTTGCGGTTTGATTTCACTAGACGATGGCAAAATGGAAATTCCTACCACGGCGCCGCCAAGGATATATCCCCAGATTGCAATCCCCAGATTGTCTATTGAGATAAGTGATTGAGCTTCATATGCGATCCATGATCCAAATATGACTGCAACAAGAATTTGTTGGGAGTCACGAGTCTTGCCAAATGCAACAATTCCGCGCCAAAGAATAAATCCGGTCATCACTAGGAAAGTAAGAAATACAAAGATTCCACCAGTTGCGGCGAGTTGAATAGGAACATCGTGCGCCGCATTAGCGATTATAAACGGTCCTCGGCGTAGGGACTGGGTAGCATCGCGATATTGACGGAAATATGCGCCATAGCGGTCGAGGCCAACTCCAAATAATGGATGATGAACAAACATACGCCATCCCGCACGCCAATAGTCACCACGGTATGTCACTGAAATCTTGTAAAAGTATTTTGTTAATGGACCAAAATTTAGCATTCCTGCAAGCACGAAAATGCCTGCAATTACCGACAGGCCACCGGCAATGTATGCATAAATTTTATTTCGTTGATGGACCCAAACTAAAGCGATGATTGCAATTCCTAATGCTGCTGCCAATAGACCTTGGCGAACTTGTGAAAATATGATCACAATAAGTAGTAGGACGGTATTAAAACTAGCAACTGCTCTAAACCAAAGGCGGTGCTTGGCTTCAATGGCAATTCCAAAGTTGAGGACTAGGAAAATTGCCATGACGGCGCCAGCAAAGTCAGGATTGCCCAATGTACTTAGAACAGAATTGTAGCCATTGTTCCATTTTACAAAGTCGATTTTGTAATGCTGCAAGAAACCATAAAGTCCGGTAATCAATCCAACGAAGAGAACTGTTTTTTCTAGGATGGCAATGCGGTGCAGGCGAATTAAATAGGCGGCTGCCAAAAAGAAAATGATAAAAGATAAGTACGAAAGAAATCCGGTTCGGCGACCGTATTCGCCAAACATTCCAATGTATTTATTATCCGTGGCAATCCAGGCAGCGCCCAATGACAATAGGAAAGCACCAGCAGAAATAGTTGCCCATTTTAGAGTTCTGTCTTTGAAGTAAAATCTGGTCTGAAATAAAAGCCAACCTAATAACCAGAAAGCACAGATCGATAGAACCCAACTCTTAGGGGAGTTAAAAGGGTCGTTTAGCGATGGCCAGAAAATTAAGGTGACAAGTGCCCCACCCCAGATCAGCCATTTCATTGCCTTCTTCTCAGAAAAGGGGCTCTCTATTCTTCCATTTGCCTTGCTAAAGTTGATCGGGTTCTTCTTGGGGGTCACGACCTTAATACTCTGGTTATTCGGCTTACTCTTTTGGTTCTTTCGGTTCGCCATAATTTAAGTTTACAGGCATGCCTCCGCTTGAGACAGAGCAAACCAAGTACCTGTAGGCGCTTTAGTCGACTATTGCGGATGTTGAATGAGAGTGGCGATACCGAGATACTTCTCGGATGTGTGGGCCCAAGCAATGATGGCTAAATGAAGGTATTTGCGTGGCAATATTTATTGCTGGGCGTTTCGTCATTTGCCGTCGTCGGAGCCTTGACTCCATTTGCGCGTCGCTTTGCGATTCATCGAGGCATTTATGATGTGCCCGATTCCAAGCATAAGTCCCATGCGGAGCCTGTTCCCTATCTTGGCGGCGTTGCGATCATATGTGGCACGATCGGAATTTCGTACGCTGCATTGTTCGCTAAAGAATTTTCGGCAAAAAATCTGGCGTTAGAGACATCCGTCCTCGGTCCTGCGCTATTGCTTGGTCTTGTCGGACTTTGGGATGACATAAAGGAATTAAAACCCCTACCCCGCCTATTAGTTCAGAACACCGTTGCAGTGTTCACAGCTATTTTACTGATTGAGACACACACAGTTGGCGTACCAACTGGACATGTTTGGCTGGATGGCTTAATTACTATGATTTGGATTGTCGGCATTAGCAACTCCATAAACTTCTTTGACAACGTGGATGGCGGGGCAGCCGGCACTGTTGCAATATCAAGTTTAGCTTTGACATATTTGGGCTACCGAGGCGGACAATTTTTTGTTGCCGCCTTAGCTGCGGTTATATGTGGAGCAACAATCGGTTTTCTTCTGTGGAATAAGAGCCCGGCACGTATTTATATGGGTGACGCCGGGGCGCTCTTTCTTGGAATCGTGATCGCAACTTTGACCATTCGTTTCCATCCACATGCCGATACGAAATGGACGTCTTTTTCAACAAAGATTCTTCTTCTTGCTATTCCGATCCTTGATACTTCTGTCGCGGTCGTCTCCCGCCTCCATCGAAAGATCTCACCTTTACAAGGAGGCCAGGATCACCTTTCGCATCGACTTATACGCATGGGGATCGCTCGCCCCCGAGCCGTTGTTCTCTTGTGGCTGATGACGGCTGTTTTCGCGCTTTGCGCAGTTTTGATTCCCTCTGTCTCAAAACTGACCGAAGAACTTATTGTCATTGGCGCGCTCGTCATTTGGCTGTTGTTATTTTTCGGTTTCATAAAAACTGCCGACTCATAAATACTTAAAAACGATGTGCGCGGCGCATTCTCATGGTGCGTCCGTCCGGGTCGTAAAGGATTCGATATA
>Ga0207933_1001195_pt1 | contig 20838 bp, 18 predicted proteins | sample NGESurdeep092012_4_FD_184488 | JGI IMG/M metagenome (GOLD analysis project Ga0207933, IMG submission 184488) | Arctic peat soil microbial communities from Barrow, Alaska - NGEE Surface sample F53-3 deep-092012 (SPAdes) | ecosystem: Environmental > Terrestrial > Soil > Wetlands > Peat ...
CGAGACCCACTGCAAACTCCAGCAATGACTGCGACTTGAAAAGCAATAACAGCAAGGAAAAATGAGATTTGTAATTCTGTAGTTGCTTGAGTGATCACTTTGGGTTGGTTAACTGCCACGACGAGAAAAGAGACTACGACCAACAATCCACTCGCAATAGCGATTACGGGTGCTCTACGTACGGCTTTAGCCCCAAAGGCAGCGTTGAAGTGTCCTGCGATAAGGATCGGGGAGCCAAAGGTCGAAATGGAATTGGATTCCGTCTGGAGCCGAGAGATACCACCCGCAGATTGTTTCTCGGTGGATTCGAGTAGATGATCGCGAACTTCTTCAAGGATGGCAGTTCGACTTTTTCGATCGACATTTAGGAGTGAATCAAGTTCGGCAAGATACTTGTCGATGGCATTCATGCTGGATTGATCGCCAAAATGCTCGTAACCGCGGAAGAGAATTCCTGCCAAGAAACTCTGCTTCGTTCTAACGATTTATGACCAGCAGGAACGAGCTGGTAAATCCGGCGCTGACGTCCTTCAAAAATCTCGCGACTACTCTTCACCAATCCAGCATCCTCGAGCCTATGGAGAGCAGGGTAAACGGTCCCCTCCGGAAGATCGAATAGGCCGCCGCTATTGGAACGGAGCGACTCAATAATGGAATAACCATGTGCTGGTCCCGCTTCTAGAGTTGCCATTACCAGGGCTTCTAAATGGCCTTTTAACCGTTGATTACTCATACTTAGATATACTAGGTATGTGGGAAAAGTTTGTCAATCTTTTAAAACTTTTTCTTCCAATAGTGCTAAATCACCCGTTCATAACTCAACAGATTTCCTTGCCTTAGCTACTTCAGATAAGGTACGGATTCTGAAATAAACTTGAAATAAACATAAGGGGCCTTAGCTCAATTGGTAGAGCGCCTGCTTTGCAAGCAGGAGGTCAGGAGTTCGATCCTCCTAGGCTCCACTTACCTCTTTCCCTTTCCAACCAGTAGCTAAGCGGAGGCACCTCAATGACAACAGCAACCCTTCACACCTCAAAAGGCGATATCGCAATCGAACTCTTTGATAATCATGTGCCAAAGACTGTTAAGAATTTTGTTGATCTGGCAAAGAAAGACTTTTACAACGGAACAATTTTTCATCGTGTCATTTCTGGCTTCATGATTCAGGGTGGTTGCCCACAAGGAACCGGAACTGGCGGCCCTGGTTACAAGTTTGACGATGAATTTCACGGCGAACTTACATTTGATCGCCCATATTTGCTCGCAATGGCAAACTCAGGTCCAAATACAAATGGGTCACAATTTTTTATTACAGCAGCGCCAACAACGTGGCTCAACCGCAAGCACTCAATATTTGGTGAAGTTAAAGATGAGGCCTCGCAGAAGGTTGTTGACGCCATTGAGGCGACAAAGACTGGCGCAGGGGATCGCCCAGCAGAAGCAATTACTATCAATTCCGTAACTATCGCCGAATAAATCTTTCGTCAAAATCAGGATGAAACTTAAGAATTCACTAACAACGGTTCTCATTTTCATTATTGTTGCGTTTTATATTATTGCTGCGTACGCCCCAACCATTACATGGGGTTCTCTTGGCCTTCAAGATCATTTGTTGCTAATTAATAAAGCGATATTTCCAGATGGTCGAGTACACGGTGTTTATGCCGGTGAATGGTGGCGGGTATTAACTGTTGTGCTTACCCACGCAAACTGGTTACATCTAGGCTTTAACATGTTGGTGCTTTTCCAGCTCGGAAACATTGTTGAACGCTATTATGGTAAAGGCCGTTATGCGATATTGCTACTCGTTTCATTAGTTGTTTCATCCGTTGCCGCAATCCAACTTATGCCCGTGAATGAGCCTTCAGTTGGAGCTTCTGGAATGATCTTCGGACTTTTTGGGGTAATGCTCGTAAGTGGAAAACGGATGGGTGTTGATTATCGACAGGTAGTGGGTCTAATTGTTCTTAACTTGGTTATTACTTTTGCCATTCCAAATATCGCATGGCAAGCCCATATTGGTGGACTTCTTGGTGGGTTTCTTGCAGGGGTAATAATCGATCGGATACCAAGGCCTAATCGAGGTCGTTCCATTCAGTCCTGAGGATAAATCCTCTTAACCACCCGCTTTCTCTTCAACTCTTAACTTGAGTCTTCTCGACTCAATTTTTTGACATTCCATGACTCAAGGACGAGAATCTGGTCAGGCCCAGATGTAAAAAGGGCAGGAAACCCCTGCAATGGGGTGAACTAGAGGGAGATTAATAATGGCTAGAGCCGTAGGAATCGATTTAGGAACAACAAATAGTTGCGTGAGCGTGCTTGAAGGTGGCGAACCAACCGTTATCGTCAATTCAGAGGGTGCTCGCACCACACCATCAATTGTCGCATTTGCAAAGAATGGCGAAGTTTTGGTTGGCGAGGTTGCAAAACGTCAATCAGTCACAAATGTCGAGCGAACAGTTCGCTCGGTAAAGCGCCACATGGGTACTAACTGGACCATCGATATTGATGGCAAAAAATACACACCACAAGAGATTTCAGCTCGTATTTTGATGAAACTTAAGCGCGATGCTGAGTCATATCTTGGTGAGACCGTGTCAGAGGCGGTCATTACGGTGCCGGCTTATTTTGATGATGCGCAGCGCCAGGCAACAAAAGAAGCCGGGGAAATTGCCGGACTTAAAGTCCTTCGTATCGTCAACGAACCAACTGCAGCCGCTTTCGCATATGGCTTCGATAAGGGTGACCACGAACAGACTATTTTGGTATTCGACCTCGGCGGCGGAACCTTCGATGTTTCACTTCTGGAAATGGGTGAAGGCGTTATTGAAGTAAAGGCAACTAATGGAGATAACCACCTTGGAGGCGATGACTGGGATCAAGCTCTAGTCGATCATCTTGTTGCAACTTTTAAGAAATCACATGGCATTGATTTAACAAAAGACAAGATGGCCATGCAGCGAGTTCGAGAAGCTGCCGAAAAGGCAAAGATTGAACTTTCCGCATCGGCCCAAACCTCAATCAATCTTCCTTACATCACAGTTGATGCAGAGAAAAACCCATTGTTTTTGGATGAAACAATCACAAGAGCACAATTCCAAAGCTTGACTGCAGATTTGCTTGCTCGTTGTAAAGCTCCCTTCCAGACCGTGTTGAAAGATGCCGGTATTCCAATTGCCGATATTAATCATGTCGTCTTGGTTGGCGGATCAACTCGTATGCCAGCAGTCATTGATTTAGTTCGTGACCTTACTGGTGGCAAGGAACCAAATAAGGGTGTTAACCCCGATGAAGTCGTTGCTATTGGTGCCGCTCTACAAGCTGGCGTCTTGAAAGGTGATGTTAAGGACATTCTTTTACTGGATGTCACACCACTTTCACTTGGTATCGAAACCAAGGGTGGGGTAATGACAAAATTGATCGAGAAGAACACAACGATTCCAACAAAGCGTTCTGAAATCTTTACAACTGCCGATGACAATCAACCGGCGGTACAAATTCAGGTTTTTCAAGGAGAACGTGAAATCGCAAATGCTAACAAGCGTTTGGGAATGTTCGAACTTACTGGCCTTGCACCCGCTCCACGCGGGGTACCTCAAATCGAAGTCACATTCGATATTGATGCTAACGGTATCTTGCATGTTGCAGCTAAAGATCTAGGCACTGGCAAAGAGCAGAAGATCACGATCAGCGGTGGATCATCACTTTCTAAAGAAGAGATCGATCGCATGGTCAAAGACGCCGAGACACACGCTGAAGAAGATAAGCAACGTCGCGATGAAGCTGACGCCCGCAACGCCGGTGACTCCCTCGTTTATCAAACTGAGAAGTTCATCAAAGATAATGAAGAAAAGTTATCGCAAGGTGAATCAGCCTCTAAGAAAGCTGAAGTTGAAAGCGCCCTTGCGGAACTCAAGAACGCTCTTGACGGCACTGGCATAAGCGATATCAAGTCTTTAACCGAAAAAGTTGCAACGTTAAGTCAAGAGATGGGCGCAGCATTGTATGCAGCGACTGCGGCAGACTCTACTGAGGCTCCTAAAGCTGAAGAAGGCGTTGAAGATGCTGAGATTGTAGAAGAATAGTAATGAGCGATGATACAACCGGTTCAGAGAGTGCAGAAAAAGCGCTCTCTGATGCCGTAGCGGAGGCTATTGCAGATGTAGATCCGATCGTCACACTTACGGATGATCTTCAGCGCCTGCAAGCGGATTTCCAGAATTATCGCAAACGGGTCGATAAAGAGCGTGGTGAATCTACCGAAGTGGTGACGGGTCTCGTTCTCGCACAATTCTTAGGTGCACTCGACGATATTGACCGCGCACAAGAACATGGTGAATTAACTGGAGGTTTTAAGGCAGTTGCCGATCAACTTAACAACACAACATCAAAACTTGGCCTTACTAAGTTCGGGCAAGTGAATGTCTCTTTTGATCCAGAGATACATGAAGCGTTGATGCACGAAAAATCACCCAACATCACCGAAACACAGGTAACAAAAATTTTACGTCCGGGTTATAAGTTTAAAGAACGAATAATTCGACCAGCTCAAGTGGTTGTTTCGGATCCGGAGTAATAGATGGCCGCCAAGGATTTGTATGAGAAAGATCTATACAAAATCCTTGGCGTTTCAAAAAGTGATGATGCCACGGCGATAAAGAAGGCTTATCGAAAACTAGCAAAAAATTTGCATCCCGATAAAACTAAAGGTGATAAGAAGCTAGAGGATCGTTTTAAAGAAGTATCTGAGGCTTATGAAGTTCTTTCCGATGACAAGAAGCGCGCTGAATATCAAGAGATGCGTGACGCATTCACTACAGGTCGCACTCCGCGCGGGGGCCAGTCCACACCAGGTGGATTTCAAAATGGTGGTTTTCAATCAGGCGGATACGAAGATATATTCGGCGGCGGCGGATCCCAAAGTGATATTTTTGCAAATCTCTTTGGCGGAGGCAGTCGTGGGCCACGCAAAGGGCAAGACTTACAAACCGAAACTACGATTTCGTTTCGAGATTCAATATTTGGTCGCGAGATAAATTTGCGAGTTAACGACCAAACCATTACCACTCGAATCCCTGCAGGTATTAAAGACGGTGCCAAGATCAAATTAAAAGGTCGTGGAGCATCAGGTCAAGCAGGACCGGGTGATCTTTTTATTATTATTCATGTCACCACACATCCTGTCTATACCCGCGAGGGACAAAATTTGTTGATGACTTTACCTGTTACTTTTTCTGAAGCAGCGCTTGGAGCAGATATCTCTGTGCCCACATTAAGTGGCGAGGATGTAACGGTTCGCCTGGCTCCAGGAACGCAAAATGGGAAGGTTTTACGTGTAAAAGGAAGAGGTGTGACGAAAGATTCTTTGCACGGTGATTTGCTCATCAAGGTAGAAGTGCATGTCCCGCAACGACTTGATAGTAAAGCGAAGAGCGCCTTGGAAGAGTTTGCAGAAGCTACTAAGAATGAATCGCCTCGTAAGCACCTCAAGGAGAGGGCGGGGGCATGACTACAGATTCATATCCAAATGATGAGCAAGCAGTGTATGTAATTTCAATCGCTGCTGAACTTTCTGGAATGCACCCGCAAACTCTTCGCCAGTACGACCGCATAGGGTTGGTTTCACCGGGTCGTGCTTCGGGTCGCGGACGTCGTTATTCATTACGCGACATCACCTCATTGCGCAATATTCAGCGCCTCGTAGGTGATGGAATTAATCTTGCTGGAATAAAACGCATTATGGAACTTGAATCTGCTGTGGCAAGCATGGCTTTAGAAATGGCAAAGCTGCGAACGGAAGTAGATGCTTTGATGAAGACTACGCCGGGAGGAACAAAGGTAGTTTGGAGTTCCAATCGGGAATTACTTGCGCGGCCGAAGTCTTAAGAATATCTTCTAACATCGCGGCGTAGATATCTCTAAAGTCTGTTGTGACCGCCAAATTACCATCATTTAGTTTTGCCAACGATGGCTCATCACCATAAAACTTCCCGCCATCCACGCCATTGCCAATAACAAAGACTGGGCCTGCGGTTCCATGATCAGTGCCAAGCGTGCCATTGGCTTTAACCCGCCGACCGAACTCACTATAGACAAGCACAACAACATCGTTCTGCCTATTTGTTCCATGCATCTGACCAATAAATTTTGTCACCGCTTGGGATACAGTTCCCAAAAGAGTTGATTGTCCATGAACTTCATCAGCATGTGTATCAAATCCTCCCAATGAAACTGCCCATACTTTCGTCGGAGCGCTCGCAGCAATCAATTTGGCAACTACATCAAGTTGTTGCGATAGGGATGAATCTGATCCAAAAGAACCGCCCGCTTGGGTAGGTAAATTATCGGGAACTGGCGCAGGCAATTTGAGAATGGGTGTTAAGTTCTTTCCTAAATTGAGAAAGTCGGCAATTGCAGAGGCTGCCGCTGCTTGTAAGGGGCCATCAGTTGAATCTGGCAAACCTAAGTGTTGTAAATCAAAAGCTGTGGTGTGATCTGGCACAACCAACCCACCAAGCGGAAGCACCGAACCCACTCTCTTCGCGCCAACTAGCAAAGGTGGAAGTATCGAACCCAATCCGATCGCATTCATTGGATCTTGTTTTTGAAGATCAAGCCAACGACCAATCCACCCAGTATTTGTGAGCGCAGTCGGAAGCCCGCTCTGCCAAATGGCCATAGAAGAGAAATGAGATAGAACTGGATTTGGGTAACCTACTCCGCGCACAATTGCTAAATTTTGATTATCCCAAAGAGTTTTAAACCCCGACATAGTTCCATTTAAAGCCAACTCGGCATCAAGAGGAATGAGATGGTTGTCATCTACATAAATTCCAGGTCGTGATTGTTTGTAAATTGGGTCGGTATATGGAATTACAGTATTTAGTCCATCGTTACCGCCGTAGAGTGTGACAACAACAAGAATCGGCGTTCCCAGAGGCAAAGGTCTAGTCAGACCAGCCATCGCGATATCTGCGATTGATAATCGTGTTGCAGCAGCCCCTGCTGCTCCAGCACCAACCAATGTAAGAAACTTCCTTCGCGACAGCGTGTTCATGGTCAACTCATTCCTACGCGTTCACTACATATTCAGGTGCGTTGATTCCAATGAGAACAAGTTGCATTGGATTCTTGAGTGCGGTGCGAAGCACTACTTTCGTTCGCTGGCTCCACTTTGCTATACCAAGTAGATCTGCCAAGTAATCAATTCGGGCATCTGCCTCGGGGATCGCATTGAAAGAACTGAAATCAGCGCTTTTCAGAATATACTTTGAAAAGGCTAATCGCGCCTGCATACTTGAAATATTGAGCCAAGCTTCATCAAATGGCCAGCCACCTACATTTGGGGGATCAAATGGCACCTGTCCCATCGTCGCTAAATAGCGAATAACAACCGAGTTTCTTGGCAAAGAAGATGGCAATACGTTGACAGCGCGACAGACTGAGACAAACCACTCCACGGGTGATTTCCCTTGCGAATACAATGGATTGCTCATAGCAGAATTTGTTGCCAACCCTTGAACGAGTGGAAGAATTTCTCGGTCTGCAAAAGAGTTTATTACCGTTTCATCTAGCAGTGGGTCAGAGGTTGAGATAAAACGGAACCACATTCTTTTGGCGATAAAATTTTGATCGTTCGATAAAGATGTTATGTAATCAGAAACGGCCAGAGCATCAAAATTTCCGGTCGTCCCCAAAAATGTTAGAACTGAATTATCGTGTCTCTTAGCGTTAAACGAGACCGTCCCCGCGCTTCGTACGGTGTTATATCCGGTGAGTGCTCGCGCCACTGTTTGTACATCAAGTTCTGAATATGCGCCAACGCCTAAGGTGAATAGCTCCATAAACTCGCGTGCCAAATTTTCGTTTGGGGAGTTTGCAACATTGGAGTTGCCATCTAACCAAAAGAGCAGTGCGCTATCAACAATCATTTTGCGGGCTTGATCCTTAAAGTTACTCAAAGCACTTGTGCGGAGTATTTGATTCTGATTGAACATGGGAAGTGCATACTCAACTTTGCCAATTGCGGTGGCCCAATGTCCGTGCCAAAACCAGGTTAAACGTTCGGTTAAACCATGGCTCGATGCGACCATTCGGTCTAACCACCAAAGCTGTAACGACAAAATCTGTTGCTTCCGCGCAGTTTCAAAAGTGGCTGCGGCGGAAGTTTTTTGAGGTGGGAAAGGCCCCAGGTCTGTGAGTACGGGATTGGAAACCTTCGTTACACCTTGGTCAAGAACAGGAACTGTTAGAACTTTGGTGCGGGCTTGATCGATTCCACCATCCACCAATGCGCGATATTCACCTGGCTTTGGGCCAAAGCCAAAGCGATGAATAAGTCGCGAAATCTCTAGTCTTTCATTGCTTTGCACATTCGAAAGAGTAAGTCCAGGTTAGTCGATTGGATAGGGTTAACCCATGAACTCACATGAAACTCTCAAAAGTGAAATTCTCGGCAAGGCAGTTGTTCATGGAAAGGTAATTTTGTCTTCCGGAAAAGAAGCCGACTACTACGTTGATCTTCGGAGGATCACTCTTGATTCGGTAGCAGCACCCTTGGTAGGGGAGGTAATGCTTGAACTCACCAAAGATTGGGATTATGAAGCGGTCGGCGGGCTTACTCTCGGAGCAGATCCCGTCGCAACGGCGATGATGCATGTAGCAGCGGGGCAAGGGCGAAGACTTGATTCATTTGTTGTTCGCAAGGCAGAGAAGGCACACGGACTTCAACGTCGGATCGAAGGACCAGATGTTCGTGGCAAGCGCGTACTTGCAGTTGAAGATACTTCAACAACTGGAGGATCAGTACTAACTGCAGTGGAAGCCTTAATCGAGGCCGGAGCCATTGTTGTTGGTGTCGCTGTAATTGTTGAACGAGGCGCGGCGCAAACCGTGGCTGACGCTGGATATGAATATCGAGCCGCGTACCAATTAGCCGATCTGGGTTTATAACTGCTGAGTACAGACTGCGGAGTTAAGATAAGTGTTTTCTACTACGCCACTCTTTAAAGATTTCCCAAGCGATCGGAAGTAATGTGATCGCAGCAATTCCAATAACGATATCTGTTAAATATTTAGAGATCGTGTCTGCAAAGGTATTGCCCGCGGCGTATGAACCCCAGATAAGTACCTGAGTCCAGATAATTGCGCCAAAAATATTCCAGAAGGTAAATGTTTTAAAAGGAACGCGGATGATTCCTGAAAGTGGATTGATCAAACCTCGGATCACTGGAATAAAACGACCAAAAACGATTGCCCGGCCACGACCATATTTAGTAATGTACTTTTCGGCTGACTTGATCTTGCCAGGATCAAAAAATTTCGAGTCTGGCTTACTAAATATTCTAATTCCGTAATGCCAACCCAGCCAATGACCGAATTGCGAACCAATGATCGCCGCAATTGGCGAGCCGATGGCCACAATGAGAATATTGAGGTGGTGGCCGTGGGTACTGCCAATTCCAGCGGCGAAGAGACCTGCAGTAATTAAGAGCGTGTCTCCGGGTAAGCCGATAATGAGCGGAAGCCCAGTTTCTAGGGCGAGAATCGCAAAAATAATGACCAACGAATAGTTAGAATTTAAGGCCGAGGTCACGCTTATAAAGCTCATAGGACAGCAAGGATACCTAGTTAATACTCGATTGATCACCTAAAATTTGTCATACACCTTATATATATGTGTAATCTTTCGACCCTTACCCACCCAATCTGCATTAAGCACCTATCGACTCAACGAGGAGTGAAAATAGTGGCCACACCCGTGCAAGTAACTGGTACAAATCTGGTTTATGTCTTTATCGTCTTAGGAATCTCACTGTTGGCCCTTGCCATCGCATATGGCTTGCGCGCTCAGGTTCTAGCTCAAGCTGATGGAACGCCGAAGATGAAGGAAATCGCCGAGGCGGTCCAAGAAGGCGCCGCCGCCTATTTAAATCGCCAATTTAAGACGCTTTCGGGCTTTGTCGGAATTGTCTTTGTCCTGCTCTTTGCCCTTCCAGGACACACAGATATCCGAATTGGTCGCTCGATCTTCTTTCTCATTGGAGCGATCTTTAGCGCTGCTGTTGGATACAACGGGATGTGGCTTGCAGTTCGCGCCAATGTTCGAGTCGCTGAGGCGGCTCGCCAAAATTCAGCGGCGAACGCTGTGAAGATCGCCTTCCGGACTGGCGGAGTTGTCGGGATGACAACAGTTGGTCTGGGACTACTCGGCGCCTCACTGGTTGTCATTATTTATCGCGAAAATGCTCCCGATGTTCTTGAAGGTTTCGGATTTGGCGCTGCGATGCTGGCCATGTTCATGCGTGTGGGTGGCGGAATCTTTACTAAAGCTGCCGATGTCGGCGCTGATCTTGTGGGTAAAGTCGAACATAACATTCCAGAAGATGATCCTCGTAATGCTGCAACAATTGCCGACAATGTCGGTGACAATGTCGGTGACTGTGCCGGGATGGCTGCAGACTTGTTTGAATCATATGCAGTGACGCTCGTTGCAGCGTTAATCTTGGGCAAAGCTGGTTTCGGAGATGCCGGATTGATTTATCCTTTGATCGTTCCTGCAATAGGTATCGTGACTGCAATTATTGGAATCTTTATTACCCGGTTGCGTAGCACTGACAGGTCAGCAATGCAGGCGATCAATCGTTCGTTCTTCCTATCTGCAATTATCTCAGCAGTCTTGGTTGGCTTTGCCACATTTACTTACCTCCCAGGTTCTATGAAGTTATTGACGGGGCTTGATCCCGCTCACACTTCTGGAAATGTAAATCCGCGGATACTCACCTTCGGCGCAGTTCTTATTGGAATTGTTTTGGCTGCTGCTATTCAACTATTAACCGGGTTCTTTACTGAAATTGGTCGTCGCCCCGTGAATGATGTGGCGGCATCATCAAATACTGGAGCCGCAACAGTGCTCTTGGCTGGTATTGCAGTTGGTTTCGAATCAGCGGTTTACTCAGCGCTATTAATTGCAGCTGCCGTATTCGGCGCATTTGTACTGGGACATGGTTCGATCGTCTTGAGTCTCTTTGCAATTGCCCTTGCTGGTACAGGTTTGCTTACAACTGTTGGCGTGATCGTCGCAATGGATACCTTTGGACCGATTTCAGATAATGCGCAAGGCGTGGCCGAAATGTCTGGTGATGTTAAAGGCGCAGGAGCTCAAATCCTTACTCAGTTGGATGCTGTTGGAAACACAACCAAAGCAATTACAAAAGGTATTGCAATTGCTACTGCGGTACTTGCAGCAACTGCCTTATTTGGGGCATTTACCAATGCAATTTTGAAGGCAGTAAGTGACGCCGGTAAGAGTCCATCTAGCCTCAACATCCAGTTCCAAGGGATTTTAGATATTGCAAATCCTCGGAATTTAGTTGGCTTGATTATTGGCGCTGCCGTTGTCTTCTTATTTTCAGGACTTGCGATCAATGCCGTTTCCCGCGCCGCGGGCGCAGTAGTGGTTGAAGTGCGTGAGCAATTCCGCTTGCATCCAGGAATCATGGATGGGACCGAGAAGCCAGAGTACGGTCGCGTTGTTGATATCTGCACCCGTGATTCACTGCGCGAACTTGTTGCTCCAGGTTTGCTCGCCGTCATGGCTCCGATTGCTGTTGGTTTCGGACTCGGTGTTGGCTCGCTAGGTGCATACCTCGCTGGTGCTATTGGAACAGGAACACTGATGGCGGTTTTCTTAGCTAACTCTGGAGGCGCCTGGGATAACGCTAAGAAGATGGTCGAAGATGGACATTACGGCGGCAAAGGTTCTGACGCACATCGCGCAACAATTGTTGGTGACACTGTCGGAGATCCATTTAAGGACACTGCAGGTCCGGCGATTAACCCATTGCTCAAGGTGATGAACTTGGTGGCGCTTCTGATTACTCCAGCAATCGTCTCGTTCTCACTTGGAGGTCATCGAATCGAAAGTGGGCTCATTGCTCTCATTGCGGTACTCGTTATTGTCTATGCACTTGTGCGCAGCAGACGGGCGTCTACGGTATTCGCCTAATAAATCCATTAGCCTCTACAGGAGTTCATTAATTTGGGTATCAAACTTGTAATCGTGGAATCCCCTGCAAAGGCGCGCAAGATTGGCGCCTTTCTTGGGGATGGCTATGTCGTGGAAGCTTCTGTGGGTCATATCCGCGATCTGCCTCAACGTGCCGCAGACATTCCAGCTGAGTACAAGAAAATTGCCTGGGCAAAAGAAGGCGTCAATATTGAAGAAGATTTCGCACCGCTTTATGTCATCAATCCCGATAAGCGCGCAAAGGTAAATGAACTTAAAGCGCTCATGAAAACAGCTGATGAACTAATTTTGGCAACTGATGAGGACCGCGAAGGCGAGGCCATTGCATGGCATTTAATTGAAGTATTACGACCAAAAATTCCGATCAGTCGAATGGTTTTTCACGAAATAACAAAAGAGGCGATTCAAGAGGCGGCAAAAAATACTCGTGAACTTGATTATCGATTGGTGGATGCGCAGGAAACGCGGCGTGTACTCGACAGGCTTTATGGCTACCGGTTATCTCCGGTTCTCTGGAAGAAAGTTATGCCTCGTATTAGCGCTGGACGTGTTCAATCTGTAGCAACTCGATTAATTGTTGAGCGCGAACGCGAACGCATGGCCTTTATCTCCTCATCGTGGTGGGATTTAAAAGCTGAAACAAACCGAAATTTTAATGCGCGTCTAATATCTTTGAATGGGAAGCGCGTCGCTACTACAAATGATTTTGATGAACACGGCGGTTTGAAAGAGAAGAGTGCCAGTGCAATCTTGCTACTAGATGAGGCATCAGCAAAAGAGTTGACACAAAGTTTGCTCGGAACCGCGCTTACCGTCAAAAGTACCGAAGAGTCGCCACGAACCGAACGGCCGAAAGCACCTTTCACTACATCAACGATGCAGCAAGACGCTGGCTCTAGGCTCGGATGGGGCGCTCAAATAACAATGCGAGTCGCACAACGCTTATATGAAAACGGTTACATAACTTACATGCGTACCGATTCTGTCACGCTTTCTCATTCTGCAATTGCATCTGCGCGCAATCAAGCCTCTACTTTATATGGCAAGGAATACATCCCGGCGTCACCGCGGGTATACGAGGGAAAGACGAAGAATGCACAGGAAGCACACGAAGCGATTCGTCCTGCTGGAGACATTTTTAAAACTCCAGGTGAACTTGCCCCTGACCTTAGCCGCGATGAATTTGCATTGTATGACTTGATCTGGAAGCGCACGATCGGATCACAGATGAGCGATGCTAAAAAGATGCAGATGCGCGTAGATTTTGATGTAAGAACTAAGAGTGGTGGCGATGCTGTCTTTCGCGCGAATGGTTCTGTTCTTACTTTCCCGGGATTCTTAGCCGCTTATGAAGATATTCAAGAAGACGGGACCCCAGAGGTCGATGATGATTCTAAGCGTTTACCACCTATGGCGGTTGGCGATCTGGTTGATGTACATCAATATTCTTGCGAAGGTCATGACACCAAGCCACCCGCCCGTTATACAGAGCCGACTTTAGTTAAAAAGTTAGAAGAGTTGGGCATTGGCCGACCATCAACATTCGCTTCAATTATTAGCACGATTCAGGACCGAGGTTATGTGAATAAACGAGGCCGTGCTTTAGTTCCAACCTTCTTAGCTTTTAGCGTCACTGGCTTGCTGGAGCAACATTTTTCAAAGTTAGTCGATTACGAATTCACCGCATCAATGGAAGAAGATCTTGATAAAATCGCCAATGGTGACGCCGATCGAGTTGAATGGCTCACGCGATTTTTCTATGGGCATGATGATGTGCCAGGACTTGAAGCACTTGCTGCCGATTTAGGTGCAATTGATGCGCAGCAGATCAATACAATGAAATTGAGCCAAGACATTGAGATTCGGGTTGGACGTTTCGGTGCATATATCCAGCAAGGCGAAGGTGATAATCGAAAGTACGCCAATATCCCTGAGAATATGGCCCCAGATGAACTCACTCTTCCAGTTGCAATTGAATTATTGTCAAAACCATCTGGTGAACGAGAACTGGGTATCGAACCCGAGACCGGTTATCCGCTAGTAGCAAAGTCTGGTCGTTACGGTCCATATGTAACTCAACTTCTTCCAGAACCAGAAATGGTTATAGATAAAAAGACTGGTGAGTTGAAGAAGCCGCGTAAGAAAAAAGATGATCCAAAGCCGAAGACTGCTTCACTTCTTTCTACGATGACACTTGACACGATCACACATGGTGATGCCCTCAAATTGATGTCACTGCCCCGAACTCTTGGCGAATATGAAGGCGTCCCAATCATCGTTCAAAACGGTCGTTATGGACCATATCTTACTAAAGGCGCAGACTCCCGAACGCTCACTTCCGAAGATCAACTATTTACCATAACGCTAGATCAAGCAGTTGAAATTTATAAGGAGCCAAAAGTTCGCAGGCGTGGTGTTGCTAAGCCACCCGTTAAAGATTTGGGAATTGATCCGGCTTCAGGTCGCCCGGTACTTGTGAAGGATGGTCGGTTTGGTTTATATGTCACCGATGGAGAAACGAATGCCACTCTTCGCCGCGGAGACACTGCAGAATTTTTGACCATAGAACGAGGACTAGAACTCCTTGCAGGTCGCCGGGCATGGGAAGCAGAAAATGGTGGAGCTTCTCGCGTTAAGAAGAAAACGGCCCGGGCGAAGTCCACCCGAACTTCTAGTAAGAAGAGCGCACCGACTCTGACGTCAAAGACAGTTAAGGCAACGGGTTCTCCCAAGACGAAGAAGAAGACCGCTTCTGGAACTGGAAAAACTATATCTAGCCCCACCGTCTAGGCTTATCCCATGTCTCAGGCGCTGCCATATCCATCAGCTCCAGCCCAGTCTGAATCTCGTAGCGTTCTGGCGATTCCAGCTTTCCGCAAACTTTGGAAAAGTATGGCCTTTTCGTCATTTGGAGATTGGCTGGGATTGCTGGCCACTACTGCCCTCGCTCAGGAGTTGGCGGGTGGGAACTACAAAAAAGCTAACTTTGCAATAGCCGGTGTCTTTATTGTGCGCCTTTTACCCGCTGTTTTACTTGGACCAATTGCAGGTGTAATTGCAGATCGTTTCGATCGCCGCAGGTTAATGATTGTCTGTGATGTACTGAGGTTTGGTTTCTATCTTTCGATTCCGATAGTTCACAATTACATGTGGATGTACACCGCTATTGTAATCGTTGAAGCAATTACATTGTTCTGGTCACCTGCTAAGGATGCCTCGGTTCCAAATCTTGTTTCAAAAGATAAACTAGAGTCCGCTAGTCAGATGACGTTGCTTGCAAGTTATGGTAGTGCTCCTGTTGCAGCGGTCACCTTCTCGATTCTTGCCGGGGTAGCTGCAACGATTACTTCGTTTTCAACTCCGCGTTATGCCTCTACCGCCGATTTGGCTCTTTATATCGATGCTATTTCATTTTTATATACGGCTTGGATCGTCTATCAACTTAAGAGCATTCCAAAAGGTGCTGCCTCAAAGAGCGCCGTCAACGACAATATTGGCAAGTCGCTCATCGATGGCTTTAGATTTGTATTAAAGTCAAAGGTAATCAGTGGGCTAATTCTTGGGATGCTAGGAGCCTTTTTTGCGGCTGGGGCAGTTATTGGTTTGGCTAGAACATTTGTCGGAGATCTCAACGCCGGTGATGCTGCCTATGGAATATTATTTGGTGCTGTTTTCACCGGGTTGGCCCTAGGTATTTGGCTCGGTCCGAAAATCTTTGGACAATTTTCCAGGCGTCGCATTTTTGGCATTTCACTTACTATCTCTTCACTCTTTCTGATTGTTCTCTCTCTCGTTTCCAATATTGTTTTAGCGATACTGATGACGATATTCCTTGGTGCATTCGCAGGTCTCTCGTATGTAACTGGCTTCACCATGCTCGGCATGGAAGTCGAAGATGAGGTTCGTGGACGAATATTTGCCTTCGTGCAATCCTTGACACGGATCTCGTTAATACTTGTATTGGCTATCGCACCAATCATCGCCGCTTCAATCGGGCGTCACGAATTCACAATTGATAATGTCCATCTTCATTACAGTGGCGCAGCATTTACCATGTTTGGCGCTGGTTTCATTGGACTTGTCGTAGGGATCTTCTCTTACAGGAGAATGAAAGATCGCAGGCATGTCTCTTTCTTCTCGGATATAAAAGCTGCCTTTCGCGGAGAACTCGGAGGCATAACTGGCCAAACTCATAAAGGAACTTTTATCGCTTTTGAGGGTGGCGAGGGTTCGGGTAAGTCCACGCAGGCGGAATTGCTCAAGACCTATCTCAAGGCTACTGGGGAAAGTGTCATTGTTACGCGTGAACCTGGCGGCACGGTGCTTGGGAAGCAACTTCGCAAGATTTTGCTCAATCCAGACACCGGCGCCATATCACCACGCTCTGAAGCGCTTCTCTATGCTGCAGATCGAGCCAACCATGTCTATTCCGTGATTGAACCTGCTCTCTCGCGGGGTGAAATTGTGATTACAGACCGATATTTGGATTCTTCGATTGCATACCAAGGCGCGGGTCGTATTTTGCAACCAAATGAGGTTGCTCGAATTTCACGCTGGGCAACTGAATCATTGACTCCCAATCTGACAATAATCCTTGATTTACCAGCAGAAATTGGTCTAAGTCGACTCGAAAGTGTTGATCGGCTTGAACAAGAGCCATTAGCCTTCCACGAACGAGTCCGCCGCGAATTTATAAATTTATCCAATGTTGACCCCGAACGGTACTTCGTCGTTGATGCCACTCAACATGTAGATCAAATCGCAATACAAATTCAAGATCGTGTTTCACAGCTCCCGCAACTAAAGATCAATCGCGAAAAATCCAAGAATTAACTTATGTCAGTCTTTGATTCTCTCATCGATCAGAATGAGACCGTCCGCGTGCTTCAAGATGCAGTAATTGCCGCAAGATTGAGCGACGATGAATCTCAGAATATGACTCATGCTTGGCTATTTACTGGCCCACCAGGATCTGGTCGCAGCAACGCTGCGTTAGCTTTTGCGGCCGCTCTGCTCTGTCCCAACTCCGGGTGTAACCAATGTGTTGATTGCGCAACAGCACTCAATGGAGTTCATGCTGATGTTGAACTCATCAAAACGGAAGGGTTGTCCATAAAGATTGACGAGATTCGAGAATTAATTACTCGATCATCATGGACCCCGTCGGTTGCGCAATATCGAGTAGTTATCATAGAAGACGCTGACCGACTTACTGAATCCGCAGCCAATGCGCTTTTGAAGGCGATTGAAGAGCCAGGACTGCGCACCGTATGGCTTCTTTGCGCTCCAACTCTTTCGGATGTGCCACCCACAATTCGTTCTCGTACACGAAATCTGACTTTGCGAACCCCTTCCACTAAGGCAGTCATCGAACTTCTTGAGTCTGAGATGATTCAACCGAAGGTTGCAGAACTTGCAGCTCGCGCCTCGCAAGGTCATATCGGCCGGGCTCGTTACCTTGCCAATAATCTAGAGGCGCGTACTCAACGTACAGACATTTTGAAATTGCCGCTAATGATTACCGATATTGCTTCGGCATTTAAATGCGCGCAACTACTTGTGGATGCCGCAAAGCGAGAAGCAATTGCTGAGGCAACGAAGCGAAATGATCTTGAGACCGTGGCGCTCAAAGAGGCTTGGGGCCAACAGGGAACGCGTCTTGTTCAAGGTGGCGCCAGAGCTATTAAAGAGTTGGAGAAAGAACAGAAGTCCAGGCAAACCAGAATGGTTCGAGATTATCTAGATCGAGCACTTTTGGATATCGCCACATTCTATCGCGATACGCTACTTATTCAGAGCGGAATGAGAACAGGTGATGCGCTCATCAATAGCGATATGCAACGTGAAATTGAGATTGTTGCAAGCAATACATCAGCTGAGAAGACGCTCCGAAAGTTAGAATCTATCATGACAGCGCGGACAAATCTTTCTAGAAATGCCGCACCATTATTGGCGGTTGAAGCACTCATGGTGCAGTTGCGATGAAAGCAAGATTGTCATTCGCAACGCTAATCGTTCTTGCATTTTCAATGTTGACTGCACCGACTTTTGCAACATCACCATGGACTCTCAACAGATTTGAGTCCCAATCGTTGATCTGGAAGCCTTGCAATAGCGGTTTCGCGTGTACACAATTTCAGGTGCCTGTCGATTACAACCATATTGATAACAACACTTTTACTTTGCAGGTCATTAAACATGATGCAAATAAATCTACAAAGCGGATCGGTTCACTAATAATGAATCCAGGAGGCCCCGGTGGGTCTGGAATCCAATATGTATTAAGCGCTGACTCCATTGTTTCGACGAATATCGAAGATGTGTATGACTTGATTGGATTTGATCCAAGAGGAGTCAATCTTTCGCAACCGGTACGTTGCCTCACCAATGCCCAGGAGGACTATTTCCTTGGCGGAGATGGATCTGTGCAGAATAAGGCAGATTTAGCCAGCGCAATTTCAGGCTCGAAATTAATGGCAAATTCATGTGCTAAAGCAGCGGGCAACAAGTTGGGACACTACTCCACTCTTGAAACTGCCAAAGATATGGAAATTTTGCGAATCTTACTTAAAGAGCCAAAGTTAAATTACATAGGGAAGTCCTATGGAACCTTTCTCGGGACTATATATGCAGCGCTCTATCCCAAGACAACTGGACGAATTGTTTTAGATGGCGCTGTCGACCCAAATATTTCGGTACGCGATCAAAACCTTGCTCAGGCGGTTGGGTTCGATACCGCTCTGAAATCATATATTGCGGCTAATCCGATGTTTTCAATTAAACAAATTCATAATTTTCTACAACTAGCGCGAAGCCACCCAATTTCAGATCGACAAAATCGCAAATTATCGGAATCACTCGCCTCAACAGGAATTGCAGCGGCCCTTTATGACCCCACTGATGGCTGGCCACTGCTGTCCAAAGCACTGGCTGGGGCGATAACAAATAAAGACCCATATTATTTTTTCCTGCTAGCCGATTCTTATAATCAACGTGATCAAAACGGGCATTATGTTTCCAATCAAGACGACATTGCAGAGATAACTTCATGTTTGGATTTCAAAGATCCAAGATCGTTGGTTCAGATTGAAGCCGATGCCAAGAACTTTAGCGCGGCCGCGCCAATATTTGGTCCGTACCTCGCCTTCTCGGGTATGGCATGTCTCTATTGGCATGCCAAGCCGGTCGTCCCGCCAAGTTTCAAGAATCTAGCCACTAATCCGCTTCTGATCATAGGAACCACCCGTGATCCTGCAACTCCCTACCAATGGGCACAGGGGCTTCATAAGGACCTATTAAATAGCACTCTCATCACCCTCAATGGTGATGGTCACACGGGAGCCAATCGCGGTAGCAGTTGTGTTGATGACGCGATGAACACCTACCTCCTGACCGGAAAGCCACCAGTCCATGACATCATCTGCGACACTAACGCAGCATTGGCGGCTTCAATTTCGGCTTAATTCCCTCGAATAGTGACGGATGGTAATAAGCACCCCTTCGGATACGGCATTATTTCCTTATGCGCTTAGACCATGTTTCCTACGTAACCAGCCACGAACAACTCTCTGACACAGTTCAACGGTTGGGAGCCAAACTAGGTACGACATTCGTTGATGGCGGAATTCACCCTCGCTTTGGTACTCGCAATTTTACTGCGCCGCTTCAGAACGGGCATTACCTTGAAGTTGTATGTCCACTCGATCATCCGGCAACCGATAGCAATCCATTTGGTCGCGCTGTTTCTAAGCGAGCAAATGAAGGCGGCGGTTGGTTGACTTGGGTACTTTCAACTAATGACATTCGCGCCATAGAAGCTCGTATCGGTCGTCCAGCAGCAGAGGGTCATCGCACCAAGCCAGATGGGACAGATCTTCGCTGGAAGCAGATTGGTGTTGCAGATATTTTAGAGGATAAGCAATTGCCATTCTTTATTGAATGGTTAACAACAGACCATCCTTCCAAGGATGGAACCGCAACTGCTGCTATCACAAAAGTTGAATTCGCTGGCGATAAAGAGAAAATCAAAGAATATGCCGGTGAAGAGGTATCAAAAGCCATCGGCGATGTTGAAGTTATTTGGGTTGATCCCTCGACCAATGAAGGCGATACCGGCATTGTTGCGGTTTACCTACAGACACCAACGGGTGAAGTTCGCGTTGACTAATCGGCTTGGTTAACTTTAAACCTGGCTCGCTCTAGTTCTTCGCCATCAATTTCACAAGAAAACAAATATGATCCTAACCTGGGGATTGGCAACATCGGCATATTGAATCCAAAATTGATTACCTGCCACTCACCAGTTTCTAACTCAACAGGGCGTCCAACTTTAAAGTTCATCTCCGCTTTAAATGGACCGAACGTATCAGGGCCGGTGGGAAGCAGTATGTCTTGAGAATCAATATCTTGAAGACGGATCGTGAGTGCATGATCCTTATTCGTTAGATCCCATGGAACCTTTACCTGCACGGCTATAGCCACATTTATTGGCCACGGAGCAGGAGCACCTTTTGGCACAGTTATTCGATCGACCCCACCTCCAGATATATAGAGCAATCCATTTGGGGTTTCAACGTGATTACATAAGATTACGGAAAGTTCCATGAACCGCAGAGTACTCTTACACCTCCGCCTCGGTGGCTCAGTGGTAGAGCAGCCCACTCGTAATGGGCAGGTCGCCGGTTCAATCCCGGCCCGAGGCTCCAACGTTTTGTATTACTCCACCTGATGCTTGACATATCGTATTCACCAGTTGCTTGACGTATGTTCGGCTGATGCTTGACACCGTATTCGGCTGATGCTTGACA
>Ga0207933_1001197_pt1 | contig 20822 bp, 17 predicted proteins | sample NGESurdeep092012_4_FD_184488 | JGI IMG/M metagenome (GOLD analysis project Ga0207933, IMG submission 184488) | Arctic peat soil microbial communities from Barrow, Alaska - NGEE Surface sample F53-3 deep-092012 (SPAdes) | ecosystem: Environmental > Terrestrial > Soil > Wetlands > Peat ...
GCAGACGTCACAATCGCCCATCGCTCCGCCGGCAGGCTCGCGAGCAACTCCCGCGCCCCCGGCAGCACCTTCAGGTCGCCGACATCCTCGATCTCCATGTCCTCGATCAGCTTCAGCCCCTCGACCTTGTCCACCCCGGGCACAATCGCATCCATAATGTCGATCGCGCGCGAACCATGCGTGACCTCGACCTTGTCCGCATCGGCCACGCCATAATGCGCAGCCCAGCGCCGCCAGCAGCGCACCACGCTGCCGATCGAACTCACCAGCACCCCATCCATGTCGAACAAAATTCCTGCCGCCGAAACCTTCACTTCAGCCATCAGGCAGCGTCCCCTCGCAGCACGAAAGCCTGCGCCGCCTGCAGCACGGTCTGCACACTATCCTGCGAGCAGCTCTCGCAATACACGCGCAGCAACGGCTCGGTTCCACTCGCTCGCAGCAGCAGCCACGTCTCAGCCGCGTTCGGCAGGCCCGCACACGCCGGGTTCTCCAGAAAGAACTTGATCCCATCCAGTGTCTCTTCCCGCAACACCTTCATCCCGGCAATGTCCTTCACGCCAGCTTTCGCGCGCCGTATCGCCGACTGCTTCAACTCCTCGGTAATCCGCATGTCCACGCGCCCATACTGGTGCTCGCCATACTCCGCCTGCAGCGCCGCAACCAGCTCGCCCAGCGTCTTCTTCTCATCCGCCATCACGTTCGCCAGCAGGAGACTGTTCAGCAGCCCATCGCGCTCCGGCAGATGCCGGCTGATGCCGATCCCACCCGACTCCTCGCCGCCAATCAGAACTTCCTCCGACAGCATGAAGTCGACCACATACTTAAATCCGATCCCATGCTCACGCAATTTCCGCCCATGCTTGGCCGCAATGCGGTCGAGCATTTTCGTCGTATTGAAAGCCCGCGTCACGCTTCCCGGCCATCCTTTGCGCTCCAGCAGCCACTGCAACAGCACCGCATAAATCTTGTGAGCATCGACGACGTTCCCATGCTCATCGACCGCGCCGATACGGTCCGCGTCGCCATCCGTAATCAGCCCGGCATCGCAATCCGCATCGACCACCGCCGCCTGGGTCGCCGCTATATGCGGCAGAATCGGCTCAGGATTGATGCCCGGAAACGCGGGGTTCATCTCCGCGCGAAACTCCACAAACGGAATCCCCGCCCGCCCAAAAATCCCCGCGATGTATCCATGCCCCGCGCCATACATCGTGTCGATCAAAAAGCGATAGCCGCTCTCCTTGATCGCCTTCAAGTCGATGAACGCCTCCAGCGCCGCCACATACGTCGGAGCGAAATCCACCTCTTCGATCACGCCCGGAGTCACCGCATCCGCGAGCGGCCTCAACAAATAGCTCTCGATCGCCGTGATGATCTTCGGGTTTCCGGCGCCGCCATAACTAGCCTTATACTTCACACCGTTCCACTCCGCCGGATTGTGGCTCGACGTAATCATCACGCCACCCGCGGCCTTGCGCTCGCGCACCGCGAACGAAAGCTCCGGCGTCGGCGTAAATTTGTTCGCCAGAAACACCGGAATCCCGGCAGCCGACAACACCTTCGCCACCACTCCCGCAAACGATCGCGAACCAAATCGCGTGTCATGCCCGATGCAAACTCCCGCCGACGCATCTTCCTGCTCGATCACATAATGCGCAATCGCGCGCGCCGCCACGCGCACATTTTCATACGTAAAATCGTCGGCAATAATCCCGCGCCAGCCATCCGTCCCAAACTTCACAACCGTCTCAGCCATCTATACCCTCTTCATCCACGAACGCACTAAATCACATCCTCACGGCCGGCCTTGCGCAGCGCCGTCACAATCTTTCCAACCTCCTGCGCCCGGTCCCGCGTCGTCACCAGCAGCGCATCGTCGGTCTCCACGACGATCAGGTTATGCACCCCGATCAGCGACACCACCTTGCCCGGCGCATACACATAATTCCCGCCCGCGTCCATCGTGATGCTCCCCGGATCGGCCGAGTCCATCACATTCTTCTGCCACAGCAATTGCGGCGTGCAGTCCGCTTTGTACTCATGCAACGCCGACCACGACCCCAGATCGTTCCACCCAAAATCCGCGGGCAGGCAATAAATTTCCGACGCCGCTTCGCCCTTTTTCGACCGCGGCTCCAACACCGCAAAGTCCACGCTGATGTCCGTACACTTGCCATACTCCGCCGCGAAAACCTGCGCGAACTCCGGCGTGCCAAACGCTGCCGCAATTTTCTCCAGCGGCGCAACCATGTCGGGACAATACTGCCGAATCGAATTCGCCAGCGTCTTCGCGCTCCACAGAAAAATCCCGCTGTTCCACGCGTACGCGGTCGACGCAAAAAAACGTTCCGCGCGGTTGCGGTCCGGCTTCTCTATAAATCTCTTGACGCTCCACGCCGCCATGCCACCGCTCGGGACCTCCGCCGGATCGACCTCATGTCCCCGCTCGATATACCCGTATCCAGTCTCCGGTCGCGTCGGCGGGACCCCCAGCACCACGATCCGGTCGCCGCTGGCCGCGAGTTTCACGCCGGCTTCGATCACTGTGTGGAACCGTCGCGCATTGCCCACCACATGGTCCGACGGAAAAATTCCCAGCACCGCTTCAGGCTGCGTCCGTTCCAGCAAAAACGCCGCCAACGCACACGCCGGCGCCGTGTTGCGCGCCTCCGGTTCGCTTAAAATATGGTCCGCCTCCAACTCCGGCAACTGCTCAATAATGATTGGCCGCAGCGCATCGTTGGTCAGCACCCAGATGTCTTCCGCCCGCGCCACGGGCAGCAGCCGCTCCACCGTTTGCTGGATCATCGACGTCTCGCCGCTCAACGTCAGCACCTGCTTGGCGCGCGTCTTGCGGCTGCGCGGCCAGAACCGCGTTCCACTCCCACCGGCCAGGATGACGGCAATCAACGGCGGCGTTAAAACTTCTTTACTCATAATCCCTGCACCAACAATAAGCCTCGACGCATCGCTGCGCCGAGGCCTCCTGCCCATCGCTACTGAAGTTTCGTCAGGTACTCGCGGATCCGCTCCACACCCTTGTCGATCACGTCCGCCGACACCGCATACGACAGCCGAATATGTTCGCTCGTCCCAAACGCTTCGCCTGGCACCACAACCACATGCGCCTCGGTCAGCAGGCCCGAAGCGATATCGCTCGCCGTCCGCTTGCCGCCCATAAACGCCTTCACATTCGGATACACATAGAACGCACCCTGCGGCACCGTACATGTCAGCCCGGGGACCGTCGCCAGCCCCGCCAGCACGCGATCGCGCAACGTAATGTAGTCCGCGCGCATCGTCGCCACGCAATCCTGCGACGCCGTCAGCGCCGCGATCGACGCCCTCTGCACCATGCTCGCCGCATTCGACGTGCTCTGCGATTGCAGCTTGCCCATCGCCGCAATAATCGGCTTTGGCCCCAGCGCAAACCCCGCGCGCCATCCCGTCATCGCATACGTCTTCGACAGCGAACCGAGCACCACAATATGTTCCTTGCAATCCGTAAACGACCCGCCGCTGACCACGTCCCCGGTAAACGTCAGGTAGACGTAGCACTCATCCAGCAACACATAAATCCCCTTTGCATGTGCCAACCGAACAATCGCTTCGAGGTCCGCGGGACTCACCACCGCGCCCGACGGGTTCGACGGCGTATTCAAAATAATCGCCTTCGTCCTGGGCGTAATCGCGGCCTCGATCATCTTCGCGGTAATGCGAAAATTCTCCGCCTCATCGCTCTCGACATACACCACCTTGCCGCCCGCATATTGAATGATGTCCTTGAAGCTCACCCAGTACGGCACCGGCAGAATCACTTCATCGCCATGGTCCACCAGCACCTGGATCGCGTTGAACAGCGCCAGCTTTCCGCCGGTCGTAAACACGCATTCTTCCACCGTGTAATTCGACCCGAAATCGGCCGCATGACGTTCCACAATCGCCTTGCGCACTTCCGGCACGCCGGGTACCGCCGTATATTTCGTGAAGTTTTGCCGGATCGCATCTATCGCCGCGTCCTTGATGTGCTGCGGCGTAGCAAAGTGCGGCTCACCCGCGCCAAAATCGGCGAGGTCGATGCCCTGCGCCTTCATCTTCAGCGCCTCGGCGGTAATGGCCATGGTGGCCGAAACTTCAATCCGGTTGATGCGGTCAGTGAATATCTTTTTCGGTGTCTCTACACTCATCCCTCTAGTCTTTCAGATTTGACCCGCGAGATAAAGCCTGCAACCGATTACTTCGCGAAAGATTCGGCTGCGGTGCGGATCAAACGAATCAACAGCAGGATAACTCTGTCGCCGTCATCAAGATTCGGGAAGTGATAGAGGCAGGGAATCTGGATATCTCCACGCCCGTCCAGCCAAGGGTATTCGCTGTTATCTTCCCGCACATCGCCTGCGTCGCAAGCCGGAGCGATCACTTCAATCTCACGAGCGAAGTGCTTGATCTGCTCTATCTGCCAGCGAGGGATGTCCTCATCACCATCGCCGGAACCATAAAAGCCGCGAGCTATCAGCGGCAGCACGCGCTCCACATACGCATGCGTCTTCCGCACGCTTTCGTGACCATTCACCTTGGTCAGGTACGCCTTGCAGGCCTTTTCAGAAGCCATCTGGAGAAAATGAAGCCGGTGATACTTCTCTAAACCGGACCTCACCGCCGCGTCTCGCGCCCGCAGGTCAGACAAGGCCTGCAACGCATACGCTCTTGCCCACTCTTCGCGCGTGTCAGGCATTCTGTTATCCGTTACTGCTGAACCAGTTGTTCGCCGACCGTCCAGGTCTGCTCCTCGAATCGGACTCTCTTGTCGCGAATACCCTGGTACTCCCGCGGCGAAACTTCAACGATTTCGAATGGATACTCGATCCCTCGCGCCGGATCGGCGGAAAAAGCGATAGGCTCGATGCCGCGCTCAAGGGTGCCTTCCACCACTTCGAGCAACTTGATCGGCTCGCGGGGATCATCCTCTTTTAGAGGCTCCAAAAGATAGACGAACTTCAAATTCGGTTCCACCCTGAAATGCGCCGCCGCTAACCGCTTTGCCGCTTCGAATTTGCTCATTCGCGTATCCTCCAGGTCCCTGACCGCTTCTTCATCATAGCCGAAGCATCACCCCGGCTTCCGAACCACCCACGTCGTCATGCACCGATGGTTCTGCACCACCGTAGTCTTCAGCGGATCCACCAATTCCCCGCCCAACTCGTTCGTCAGCGTCATCAAAATCGCTTCATCCACCAGGAACCACTCCTGCCCATCGCCAACCCGAAAAATATTTCCGCGCAGCCGCTCAAACTCCATCCCAATCGTCGACGCCAGCCGGCAAAACAGCATCCCATCCGGCCGCAGCACCCGCCACAACTCCTCCACCATCGCGGAAAAATGTTCGCTGTCCCGCGCAAAATGCAGCACCGCGTTGCAGATCACAACATCCGCGCACGCATCCGGAAACGGCATCGCCTCAATCGCCGCAATCTGAAAATTCTCCGCCGGCAACCCCGGTGCCAGCTCCGCCGCCGTATCGCGGACATACTGCACCGCCTCCGCGCTCCGGTCGCATCCGAAAACCTCAAAACCCTCGCGCAGCAGATACACCAGGTTCCGCCCGCCTCCGCACCCGGCATCGAGAACCGTCATCCCGCGAGCAATATTTCCTCGCAGAATCTGATCGAACACGTAAATATCGATCCGCCGAAACTGTTCCTGCAATGTCATTTCGCCGCGCCCAGATTCTTCGCCTTCAGCCGCTCCATCACCAACGGAGGCACCAGCGCCGTCACATCCCCACCCAGCCGAAACACGCCCTTGATCAGCCGCGAACTCACATACGTGTACTTCTCCGCCGGCATCATGAACAGCGTCTCGATATCCGGGTTCAGTTTCCGGTTCATCATCGCCATCTGAAACTCATACTCATAATCCGAAATCGCGCGGATCCCGCGCAACACCGCCCGCGCCCCCTGCTCCTTCGCAAAGTCCACCAGCAGGCCATCGAACGTCGCCACCGACACATTGCCAAACCCCACCGTCGCCTCGCGAATCATCGCCTCGCGCTCCGGCACTGTAAACAGCGGCACGCCTTTTTCCGAGTTGCGCAAGATCGCCACCACCAGGTGATCGACGATCTTCGCGCCCCGCGCAATCAGGTCGAGATGACCATTCGTCAGCGGGTCGAACGTTCCGGGATAAATCGCCTTGATCGTTTCCATAGCAAACCGAGGATATCAGCGCGAACGCAAACCCCGCCTCCATCCCGGCGCGATAAAATAAACCTCAAGTGAAAAAGTCCAGCAAACCGCAAATTTTCGGCACGCTCTGGTTCTGCGCCACCATGCTCGTCCTCGCCTTCGGCTTCTATAAAGCCATGACCGCGCCGACCGAAGCCACCATGGGCAACCTCTACCGCGTCTTCTTCTACCACTTCCCCCACGCCACCGAGAGCTTCCTCTTCCCCTACCTCAACTGCGGCGCCTCGTTTCTCTATCTCTTCTGGCGCGGCCGAAACCCCGCCCGCGCGCTCGCCGCCGACGCCTTCGCCCTCGCCTCGGCTGAGGTCACCGTCCTCTACACCACTCTCGGCCTCGCTACAGGAATGCTGTGGGGGCGCGCCGCCTGGGGCATCTGGTGGACGTGGGACGCCCGCCTCACCACCTATCTACTGCTCTGGCTGCTCTACGTCAGCTACATTCTGCTGCGCCGCTTCTCCGCCCCGGACCAGACCGCGCTCCTGTCGGCCGTCCTCGCGATCTTCGCAGCGATCGACATCCCCATCTGCTACATGTCCATCCGCTGGTGGCGCACCCAGCATCCCGCCCCGGTCTTCGGCGGCGGAGCCGACTCCGGCATCGACCCCACCATGCTCCCCGCCGTCCTCTGGAACGTCGCCGGTTGGCTCATGTGGGGAATCTTCCTCCTCGGCCTCCGCTACTCCCTCGAACGCCGCCGACAAGCCCGCGCCGTCGCCGCTACCGACCATTTCCTCGGCAACAATGCCCTACCGGAGGCCCGATGACGATCCCCTTCAGCACTCTCCCGCAGCGCCATCTCGTCTACGCCTACTGCGTCGTCTGGCTGCTGCAATTCGGCTACGGAACCTGGGTCGCGGTCCAATGGTTCCGCGAAAGGCGCCCTTAAACAAAAAGCTACGAGATGCCGATTGCTCGACACCTCGTAGTTCCGAGGAGTCCTGCTGACGATTCGGCCGCTGCATGATGGCGTCCGTGTCAACATTCCTGACCCCGCCAATACGACATAGTTGCGCTCGTCACAAAATTTTCTCGATAAACTTCTGCCGCATAACGCACCATCGCGACCCGCCCGCTTCCTCGGAACAAGGGATGCTCTACACTCCGTAAAGATGTTTTCTGCCCCCATCCGCCGCCACAAAATCCGTGCCGCTGCCTGCCTGCTCGCCGCCCTGCCCCTCGGCCTCACTGCCTGCGGCCGCTACCACTTCCCCAAGTACCCGGCCAATTATCGCGAATTCGCCTACGTTACCGGTGGCGCGGCCAACACCGTCGCCGTTCTCGACCTCGTCTACCTCCGCCAGGACCGCATCCTTCAGGTCGGCACCAACCCCACGGGAATCGCCGCAAACCCCGTCCGCAACGAGATTTACGCCGTCAACACCGGCAGCGACTCCGTCTCCGTCATCGATGCCTCCCAGAACAAAGTCATCTGGACCATCGGCGTCCACCACCAGCCCTACTTCATCGACGTCGACCCCGACGGCAAGCGCGCCTACGTCGCCAACTCCGGCTCCAACACCGTCAGCGTTCTCGACCTCGAACACCATCGCGAGATCTTCGCCGCCGCGACCGGCGAGCAGCCCGGCGTCGCCCGCATCTCCAACGACATGCGCTCGCTGGTCGTCACCAACCGCGCCAGCGGCAGCGTCTCGGTCTACTCCGTCTCCTCCGACGACGCCCACCCCCTGACGCTCCGCACCGCCTATCCCGGCTGCCCCGGCGCAACCGACGCGGTCATCCTCCCCGATTCCACCAAGGCCTTCATTGCCTGCTCCGGCGGGCATCAGGTCATGGCCGTCTGGCTGGCTGCGGCACCCGACTCCTGGCCCGGCAAGCAGGACGCCTCGCTCCAACAGGACCACCTCCTAGCCCTGCTCGACGTCGGCAACACCCCCACCCACCTCGCGCTCAAGCCCGACGGCGGCGAAATTTTCGTCACCAACTTCGGCTCCGATAGCATCTCCGAAATCAACACCTCGACCAACGAAGTCGGCGGCACTTACATCATCGGCTCCAAGCCCTCGAGCGCCGTCATCAGCCGCGACAACAGCAGTCTCTGGGTCACCAACTTCGGCGCCGACTCGGCCAGCCTCTACTCCATCGACGACGGCAAACTCATCTCCGGGGTCCGCACCGGCTCCGGCCCCGACGCCATCGCCTTCTCCGCCGACGAGCACCTGCTCCTGGTCGCCGACTCCCGCACCGGAGACATCGCAATCTTCCGCGCCCAGGGCACCGAACCCGCCCTCGTCACCATGCTCCCCGCCGGCGGCCACCCCAACGACATCGCCATCAAAGCCTTCACGGCAAAATAACTGCCGGGTGGCCCATTCATCGCGCGGCACTTTGCGCGATGAGTGGGGTACCACAGATGCTCACTCCGCCTTCAACTCCGCCTGCCTCGTCTCCCGCAACGCCTGCCTCGTAGCCGAAACATAAGCTCCAGCCAGCAGCAACAGCCCCGAAAGAAACGCCCACATCATCAAACTCACCGACACATCGAACGCCCCATACACCGAGTGAAAATCCAAATGCGGCAGCGCGAGAATATACACATACTTCGCCGCCGTCCAGAGCACTCCCATCACCACAGCCGTAGGAAACACCGCGCGAAACGGCACCTTCCGATTCGGCAGTGCCCAATAAATCAAAAAGAACAGCCCAATACTCGTCGCCAACGCGCATATCTGCAAAAACCCATTCGCCACCGCGTTGAACACCCAGTTGTCTGTGTGCCCGAAGAACATCCACCCCATCACGGTCCGCTGCGCCGCGGTCAACGCCACCGACGCCATCGCCAGCACGCCCACCCCCACCGCCAGCCCAATCGACACCGCCTGATTGTGCAGGTACGACCGGTTCTTCTTCACACCCCAAACGCTATTCAGCGCAACTTCCAGCGGCAGAAAAACCCCGGTCGTCGTCACCAGCAGCATAATCAGCGAAAAAATCTTCGTCCCCGCATGAGAGTTCGCCAGCGCCTTCATATTGCGCATGACGAAGTCCTGATGGTTCGGCAGAAAATTGCTCATCATATCGCCAACCACGTCCGCCATTTTCTCCGAGTGAAAAACCTTCTGCGACAGCGTCAGCAGCAGCACAATAAACGGAAATAGCGAAAGAATCACCTGCGCCGCCACGCTGAACGCATACGTGTGAACCTCGGTCTTGGTCATGTATCGACCCAGCGCCACCACCTGCGCCCACGTCGCACTCTTATCGACATGCACCGAAGGCGCCGCCTTCAACGAAGCACTCACCGCCTCATCCCCCGCCCGCGGCGCCACCACTTTCTCTTCACCCATGCCAACAGTCTACTGGCAACTGGAAACTCGAAACTGGAAACTCAAAGCTCACAACCTCAAGCCTCGCCCCTCATCCCTCGTTCCTCAACAGACCACCCTCCAGCTCCCTTACCGCCCAAGCCGCCGCCTCAGCCAACACCGCATCCTCCCCCGCAGCCCACTCGCGCAGCCTCGGCAAAAAATCCCCATCCCCACTATTCCCCATCGCAATCGCCACATTCCGCAACAGCCGCTTCTTCCCCGTCCGCTCCAACGGAGACCCCCGAAACCACCGCTTGAACTCCGCCCCATCCATCCCCGCCAGCCACTCCAGCGCCGGATTCACCAGCTCCCCGCGTGGCGGCATCGCACTCTCCCGCGCCACCGGCGCGTGCGCGTTCCACGGACAAACATCCTGGCAGATATCGCACCCAAAAACCTGCCGCCCCATCTTCCCGCGCAACTCTTCCGCAATCGCGCCCTTCTTCTCAATCGTCAGATAAGCAATACACAACGAAGCATCCATCTGCCGCGGCGCAACCAGCGCATCCGTCGGACAAGCATCGATGCACCGCGTACAGGTCCCACACCGGTCCGCCGCGGCCACAGTCCACGCCTCGCGCGCCACTGGCACCGACGTCACGATCACCCCTAGCAGCAGCCACGACCCCATCTCCTCATTCAGCACGCACGTATTCTTCCCAATCCACCCCACCCCCGCGCGCGCCGCATATCCGCGCTCGACGATCGGCCCCGTATCGACATAGCACCGCGTCTCGCACTCCGCGCCGAACTTCTCCTTCATCTCCGCTTCGAGCCGCCGCAACTGCGGCAGCATCACATCGTGATAATCCGCGCCGCGCCCGCCCTCGCCGCCGCTCCACGCATAGCGCGCAATCCACCCAGCCTTCGCATCTGCTTCATCGATCGATCGCGGAGCCTCCGCGTTGTAATTCAGAGCACACACCACCACCGACCGCGCCCACGGCATCGCCCGCCGCAAATCTCCACGCAGCATTTCACCCGACTCATCCGCCCGCTTCAGCCACTCCATCTCACCCGAGCGCCCTGCGGCAATCCACTCCGCAAACCTCCGCTGCGCATCCGCCGCCGACTCACTCCCCGGCTCCGGCACATCGGCCACCCCCGCCAGGTCGAACCCCACCGCCCGCGCCCGGGCCTCCACCCACTCCTTCAGCTCGCGCGTAAACTCCATGCACCCATTCTAGAAACACCCGCGCACCCGTGCCTCGCTTTTCCTCTTCGCTCATATCTCTAAGCTCTGAGCTCATTAAAACCCGCTCTCCTCCACCTCCGCACACCGACAACCCACAACCGAGAACCCACAACCCTCACTTCGTCAACACCACCATCACCACCCCATGCCGCGGAACATCCACCGCATAGCCGTCCGTCACCACGCCAACATCCTTATGCGCCCAAACATCGCGTACCTTCACCGTCCCCCGAATCCCCAAATCCGACAACCGCATCGTCAACCGCGTCGGCCCATTGATCTTGTTGAACAGCGCGACCGCAGTCGCACCACCCTGTAGCGGCCGCGACCACATCTCCGTCTGCCCCACCGCCCACACCCGATCACCCGCCTTGCCCAGCGGGTCCTGGTCGATCGCAATCACTTCCCTGTTCATCAGGATCGACTTCGTCTCATCCGTCATCTTCGTCAAATCGTTCCCAGCCAGCAGCGGGGCCGCCATGATCGACCACAAACTCATGTGCATCCGATATTCGTCCGCCGTCATGCCGCCATTACCGACCTCCAGCATGTCGGGATCGTTCCAGTGCCCATCGCCCGCGAACTTTGCCAGCCCCGCCTGCGCAAACCCGATCGCGGTCATCGACTCGAAGTTGTCCTTGATGTCATTGGTCGTCCGCCACATCGTCGCGCCCGTCTCCGCTCCCCACTCCCACACGCGGTCGGTCCCGTACTGGCACATGCTGAAAACAATCGGCCTCCCGGTCTTGATCAGCGCCTGGTCCATCTTCACGTAAGCCGCTTCCTGAATCGACCGTTCCTTATCGAGGTCGCCCCCACTCTCCGCGACCATGATCTTGCGAAAGCTGCAAAGATCGTACTTCAGAAAATCCACGCCCCAGTCCGCGAACATCTGCGCATCCTGCTCCTCGTGCCCGTAGCTCGCAACCTGCCCACCGCAAGTTTGCGGCCCCGGTCCCGAGTACACACCAAACTTCAACCCCTTCGAGTGGACATAATCCGCCAGCTTCTTCATGTCCGGATACTTCGCCGGATCGGGATGCAGCACACCATCCGCATCGCGCTCCGCCCCCTGCCAGCCACCGTCGATATTGATATACACATACCCGGCATCGCGCATCCCCGACGACACCATGGCATCCGCCGCCGCGCGAATATCCGCGTCCGTCGCTCTCCGCGCAAAATGGTTCCAGCTATTCCAACCCATCGGAGGAGTCTTCGCCAACGGCAACGCCGTTTGCGCATCCGTCTTCACTGCCGCTACGCTCAACACAAAACAGAAAATGCCCAACCAAATGTTCTTCATAGCAGTCTCCCCGAAAAGCCGTATGTAATCGCAGACAAAGCTTACCCCAACTTCATTGCTTCAGCCACGACCGCACCCACCGCACATCGAAATACCCAGTGCAGCCGCGCACATTCTTGCCTCGCTGCCACTCCAGTGTTAACCTTCCAATATCACCCGAGCGAACCTGCTGCCCTCTCCGCAGTTTTCGTCGTCGCCTGCCTTGGCGGGCTTTTTCCAGCCAAGGAAGGCCCTCGAGTTCATGCGTTTCGGCTCAAGATTTTTCTGCTCCCTCGCCGTCGTCTTCGGCCTGCTCACCATCCCGGCCGTCGCGCAATCGTCCGACACCGCCGGCCTCGAAGTCGATATCCACGACACCAGCGGAGCCCTCCTCACCGGCGCCCAACTCTCGCTCATCAACCACGCCACCCACATCTCCCGCACCGGCGTCAGCAACGCCGAAGGCCGTTACCGCTTCGCCGACGTCCCCATCGGCGACTACACCCTCACGGTCACAAAAACCGGCTTCAACGACCTCGTCGAATCCGGAATCTCGCTCTCCGTCGCGCAGTCCGCGTCGCTCCCTCTCACGCTCCAGGTCAGCGGCTCGCAGCAGAGCGTCGAAGTCACCGGCGAGGTCCCCATCGTCGACCTCAACCGCACCACCACCGGCCAAACCATCTCCACCATGGAGATCGAAAACCTCCCCTCCAACGGCCGCAGCTTCACCGACTTCGCCCTCACCGTCCCCGGCATCACCCCCCAGGCCACCAGCGGACAAGGCAGCGGCCTCAGCGTCAACGGCCAGCGCTCGCGCTCCAACAACATCATGGTCGATGGCGTCGAAAACAACGGCCAGCTCAACGGAACCGTCCGTCAAACCCTCTCGCAGGACGCCATCGCGCAGTTCCAGGTCATGACCAACCAGTTCCTCCCCGAGTACGGCAACGCCGGCGGCGGCCTCATCAACGTCGTCACCAAAACCGGCACCAACGACTACCACGGAGACCTTTTCTACTTCGCCCGCAATCAGGCCCTCAACGCAAACCCATACTTCGTCGCCAAACCCATCTTCGTGCAAAACGACTTCGGCGCCACCCTTGGCGGCCCCATCCACCGCGACAAGACTTTCTTCTTCGCCTCAGCCGAATACCTCGGCCTCAACACCAACGTCTCCAACAACCTCAGCTACGCAAACGACATCAACACCATCCTCCGCCTCCGCCCCATCGTTGGAGGCGATGTCACCTCCGTCAACGGCTCGCCCACCACCAACCAGTCCACCGCGCAAACCATCGCCTCCCTGCGCCTCGACCACAGCATCGACCCCGCCAACACACTCACCTTCCGCTTCCTCTACGGACACTACATCCACGCCAACCCCTCACTCGACGCCAGCAGCATCAACAGCGACATCAGCAACTATGGCTTCGATCGCCTGCAGGACTTCAGCTACCTCGGCGAGTACACCCACATCTTCACCTCGAACCTGCTCAACGAATTCCACTTTCAATACTCGCCGCAATTCCTCATTCAGGTGCCCAACGACCCCATCGGTCCCGCCATCAGCATCACCGGAGTTGCAGTACTCGGCCGCAATATCAACTTTCCCACCCTCCTCGACGAGTCCCACTACGAGTGGATCGACTCGCTCTCGTGGTCCAAGGGCAATCACCTGTTGAAATTCGGCACCGACGAAAACCTGATCCGCGCCCACACCTCTTTCCCCACCGACTTCGCCGGCCTCTTCAACTTCGATTGCCTCTACGCCCCCGCCGCCAGCACTCCCGCCGGGTTCCCTTCGCCCTCCGCCGGAGCCACCACCTGCGCCAACAACTTCGAGCAGGGCAAGCCCGCCCAGTTCATCCAGGGCTTCGGCACACCCTCCATCCAGTTGCCCGACTGGCTCATCGCCTTCTACGCCGAAGACTCCTGGAAGCTCACCCCACGCATCACCGTAAACTACGGCTTCCGTTACGACCTCGACCTCCAGCCCCACGGCTACAATAACGACCCCAACAACCCCATCCAGGCGCCGCTTCCCAAAGGCATTCCGCGCGATGACAACAACTTCTCCCCGCGCGTCGCCGTCGCCTGGGGCCTCAACAAGAGCGGCAACACCGTTCTCCGTGCCGGCTTCGGCGTCTTCTACGACAAAATATTCCTCCTCGTCGCCCGCAACATCCTGCTCGCCCGCAGTACCCTCACTCTCAACGCGGTCGCATCGGCAACGCAGTTCCTCTCCGGCCCCTTTCCGCAAAGCACCACCTACCCCACCGGCACTAACGTCGCGCAGCCCAGCACCAACGCCATCCCGCCCACGCTCCCCATCCCCTCCGCCCAGCAGGCCGACCTTTACCTCGATCAAGCCCTCCGCAAGAACTGGTCGCTCGAAGTCGGATACATCTACATCGCGGGCCTCCACCAGCTCAAAGCCTCCAACATCAACCTTGGTCCGCCAACCGTCCTGACCAGTGCCAACAGCAGCAGCGTCTGCGCCTGCACGCCGAGCTTCCAGCAACTCGGCCGTCCCTTCTACGGCAGCAGCAACCGCCTGAACCACGCCTTCAACAACATTCAGGAAGACGGATCCTGGGGCCACTCGCGCTATAACGCGATGCAGGCCTCCGTCGTTCGCCGCACGTCCAACAATTTCACCCTCCGCGCCAGTTGGACCTGGGCCAAAGAGCTCGACGACGCCAGCGACTTCACCCAGGCCCAGCAACCCGACAACCCCTACAACCCGCACGCCGAGCGCAGCCTCGGCAACGAAGACCAGCGCAACCGCTTCGCCGGTTCAGCCGTATACAACTTCCCCTACTACCTCCGCGCGGGCTCGCATCACTCCGTCGCCCGCTGGGTCTTCGGAGACTGGGTCGGCTCCTCCATCGTCAGCGTCTTCAGCGGGACACCCCGCCCCATCACCGTCGGCAGCGACGTAAACCTCGACGGCAACAGCTCCCCCGACCGCCCCTACATCAACGGCCTCAACGGTGCCAACGGCGGCGCCATCGTCAAACGCAACGACTTCCGCGGCCCGCGCCAGCAGAATGTCTCCATCCGCCTGCAAAAGCGCCTCAACTTCGGAGGAAACCGCCAGCTTGAGTTCTCGGCAGAGTCCTTCAACACCTTCAACCACGCCAACTTCTCGGGCGTCTACTCGATCTGGGGGACCGGCCAACTCCCCAAGGGCCAACTCGCCGCGAACCCACCCATCCTCTGGGGCGTCCCCGCCGGCCACACCGCCGCCGGCATCGTCGAAACCACAACCACCTTCGGGGCCTTCACCACTGCCAACGACCCCCGCGAAATACAACTCGGCATAAAATTGTTCTTCTAGCGGCCCACGCCAAACTTCTATAGAAAGTGCGCCAATTCTTGCAAATTGTCGCCCGCCTAGAAAATCTGGAAGTTGACAGCGATATAAAGATCGACCTTGACCGGTTTGCCATTCAGCATGGCCGGCTTGAACTTATACTGCCGCACAGCCTCGACGGCCTTTTCATCCAGCCCCATGCCCACGCCGTGGAGCACCTGCACATGCGAAGGATTGCCCTGCTCATCGACCCACAGGTACACCTGCACCTCGCCGGAGAACTTCGCCTTGCGCGCCTCTTCCGAGAACTCCGGTTCGGGGGTATAGATGGGGACCGGCGGTCGCACCGAACCGCCGATATGCATCACACCGCCGCCCGTATTGCCGCCTGACCCCGGCCCAATCCCGTTGCCATTGCCCGCGCCGAGGCCGCTCCCGGTGCCGCTGCCCATGGAGGCCCCCGGCAGCTTCGAGCTGGGCATGCCCAGGTTCAGCATTTTGTTATCGGGCATCTTCAGGTCTTTCTGCACCACGACGCTGGGCTCGACCGCAAGCTTGGGCTGGATCAGCGGCGGCGCCTTGGGCGGAACGATCTGTTCCTGCGCCAGCTTGGGCAGATGTCCCTGGGTCACCGGAGTGGGGCCTTTCTGTCCGCCGCCGCCGCCAATCTTCTCCGCTCTCGGGGCCAGCGGAGGCGGTGGCGGAATATCGATCGACGCATACGTCGTCTTGCGCGGCGAGGCCAGTTGCACGCCCTTCTTCAAGAGCAGCGCGATCAGCAAGATCAGCAGCGCGTAAAAAGCGATCGACGCCGCAATCGACGAGCGGCTCATCTTGGTCGCCATCGGGTCTTTGGTGTAGATCGGTGTCGATTCCAGCACCAGCGGCGGCAGCTTCGGCGCGAAGAACGCATCGCGAATGCTGTTGACGAGGGAGCGGAATGTGCCCTCCTCGTGTAACTCGGCGCCCAGATGCGGAGTCTCGGCAGACGGTGTCAACGCAGGTGTACGCGATTCTAAAGTCTCGGATTCGGGTGGCAAGAGTTCTGTATCGGCCATAAGAGAAATCGGGTCGTCCAAGCGCCGCCGCGGGGCCCAGCCCGCCAAGCAAGTGCTTCCATTGTGTCCTTCCATTCTATAGAGTCCGAACGGAAGCCACTCCAGCATATTAGACGCGGAAAGGGTGCAAACAGTCTCGCGCTCGTCACATCCCTGTCACTTCGCGCAGACAGATACAATAGGAGATTGGAGCAGACGCCGCCACGCGCTGCTTTGAGTACGCCACACGACGCAAAGAACGATGGAGCCCGGATGCCGGAAGTACCCGAAACCAAAACCTTGAAACAAACCCTCAACCTGCCGCAAACCCAGTTCGCCATGAAGGCCAACCTGCCGCAGAACGAGCCCGCGCGCCTCGCCGAGTGGGAATCTACAGGTCTCTACGAAAAAATCCGGAGTGCCCGCGCGGGTTCCCCGAAATACATCCTCCACGACGGCCCGCCCTACGCCAACGGAGCAATCCATCTCGGCCACGCGCTGAATAAATGCATCAAGGATTTCGTCGTCAAGACCAAGACCATGGCCGGCTTCGACGCCCCCTACGTCCCCGGCTGGGACTGCCACGGCCTCCCCATCGAGATCAAGGTCGACGAAAAACTCGGCGGCAAGAAGCTCGAAATGCCCGCCGTCGCCGTCCGCCGCGCCTGCCGCGAGTACGCGCAGAAGTTCCTCGACCTGCAACGCTCGCAGTTCAAGCGCCTCGGCGTCTTCGGCCGCTGGAACAAGCCCTACGCCACAATGGACTTTCCCTACGAAGCCAGCATTCTCGAAACCTTCTACGGCTTCTACGAGAAGGGTTTCGTCTACAAGGGCCTCAAGCCCGTTTACTGGTGCTCGCACGACCATACGGCCCTCGCCGAGGCCGAGGTCGAGTACGAAATGCACACTTCGCCGAGCGTGTACGTCAGATACAAACTGACCTCGCCGCCGGAGAAAATCTCCGCAAAACTTCATGGCAAAGACGTTTACACCATCATCTGGACAACCACACCGTGGACGCTGCCAGCTTCGATGGCCGTGGCCTTCAACCCGACGCTCGACTACGTCGCCGTCCAGGCCGAAGACGTGGTCTACATCATCGCCGAAGAACTGCTGAAAGCGGTCGTCGAAAAGTGCCACCTCAACATCGCGGGCGCGTCTCCCGAAGACGCAGTCATCGCGCGCTTCAACGGCGCAGCCCTTGACCGCGTCACTTTCCAGCACCCCTTCCTCGACCGCGAAATCCTCGGCGTCAACGCCGACTACGTCACGGTCGATCAGGGCACCGGAGCCGTCCACACCGCTCCGGCCCACGGCCCCGACGACTTCGCTACAGGCCAGAAATACGGCCTTCCGCTTACCTGCGATGTCGACGCACAAGGCAAGCTCCGCAACGGTCTGCCGGAGTACGACGGCCTCTTCGTCTTCAAGGCCAACAGCGTCATCAAGGACATCCTCCGCGAGCGCGGCGCTCTACTCGCAGCCGAAGACATCCACCACAGCTACCCGCACTGCTGGCGCTGCCACAACCCCCTCATCTTCCGCGCCACCGAGCAGTGGTTCATCGCGATGGAAACGCCCGTAGAATCCCCCCACGGCGGCAACACCACCTTCCGCCAGCGCGCACTCGACGAGATCAAGCGCGTCGTCTGGGACCCTGCCTGGGGCGAGGGCCGCATCTCCAACATGATCGCCGAACGCCCCGACTGGTGCATCTCCCGCCAGCGCATCTGGGGAGTGCCCATCGCCGTCTTCCTCTGCGAAAAATGCCACGAGCCGCTCAACGATCCGAGCATCAACGCCGGCATCGTTTCGCTCTTCGAAAAAGAAGGCGCGGATGCCTGGTACACCTACTCGCCCGAGAAAATGCTGCCCGCCGGAACCGCCTGCAAAAACTGCGACACCGTCATGCAGTTCCGCAAGGAAATGGACATCCTCGACGTGTGGTTCGAGTCCGGGGCAAGCTGGCACGCGGTCCTCGACATCGAGCCCGAGCTCCACTTCCCCGCCGACCTCTACACCGAGGGCGGCGACCAGCACCGCGGCTGGTTCCACTCCTCGCTCCTCAGCTCCGTCGGCATCCGCGACGCCGCACCCTACCGCATGGTCGCAACCTCCGGCTGGACGCTCGACGAACAGGGCCGCGCCTTCTCGAAGTCTCTCGGCAACGGCGTCGATCCAGTCGACGTAGCCAACCGTCTCGGCGCGGAAATCATCCGCCTCTGGGTCGCTTCCGTCGACTTCCGCGAAGACGTAGCCGCCAGCGAAAACCTGATGCAGCGCGTCGGCGAGAACTACAAGAAGCTCCGCAACACGCTGCGCTTCCTGCTCGGCAACATCCACGACTTCAACCCGGCCACCGACGCAGTCGCCTGGTCAGCCATGCAGCCGCTCGACCAATACATCCTCGCCCGCACCGCCGAGCTCGACGCCAAAACCCGCACTGCCTACGACGGCTTCGAATTTCATCGTGCATACCACGCCCTCAACGAGTACGTGAACAGCGACCTCTCGGCGCTCTACCTCGACGTGGTCAAAGACCGCCTCTACACCCTCGCGCCGAACGCCCCCGCCCGCCGCAGCGCGCAGACCGCCCTCTGGCGCATCGCCGAAGCCATCACCCGCCTCATCGCGCCGATCCTCTCCTTCACCGCGGACGAGGTGTGGAAGCTCCTTCCCGCCGTCGGCACGCGCGAAGACAGCGTCCACCTCGCCCTCTTCCCCGACCTCGCCGAAATCATCCCCGGCGCAGTCGCAAGCATCGAAGCCGACTGGGACCGCCTCCTCGCAATCCGCGAACAGGTCCTCCTCCAACTCGAAGCTCTCCGCCTCAACAAGTCCATCGGCAAATCGCTGGACGCGACCGTCGTCGCCATCGTCGAAGAAGGCTCAACCGACGGCATCCTCCTCACCAAATACGAGGCCGCCCTCGCCGAGTTCTTCAACGTCTCGCAAGTCACCGTTCAGTCCATCGGCGCATCGCAAGACAACGCCGGCCTGATGCTCGAAGTCCGCACCGCCGAAGGCATAAAGTGCGCCCGCTGCTGGCGCACCCTCACCGACATCGGCTCCGACAGCCGCTTGCCCACCGTCTGCGCCCGCTGCGCCGACGCCCTCGAAGCAATCGGCTTCCCACCCACCGCCCAGGAGGCCGCATGACCGCACGTATACGCGACGCGCGATGGCTGATGTTAGTCGTCGCCGCCGTCGTCATCCTGCTCGACCGCCTCACCAAGCTCCGCGTCGAAGCCAAAATCGGCCTCGGCCATCACGTCCTGGTCATCCAGCATTTCTTCTGGATTTCCCACGTCCTCAACACCGGCGCGGCCTTCAGCATGTTCGATGGCACGAAGTCTCCGCTGCTGGTGCGCAACCTGCTCATCGGCTTTTCGGTCGTCGCCGTCCTGGTCGTCATCGGAGTCCTCTGGCGCGTCGGCCGCACCGTCTCGATCACCTCCGTCGCCCTCGCTCTCATCCTCGGCGGCGCCATCGGCAACCTCTACGACCGGCTACGCTTCGGCTACGTCGTCGACTTCCTCGAGGTCCACATCCACGGCTACCACTGGCCCGACTTCAACGTAGCCGACTCCGCCATCGTTGTCGGCGCATGCCTGCTGCTGCTCGAAATGCTGCTGCCCCAACGCGCTTCAGATTAGCGGCATTTGCTTTTCTTGTTGTCATCCCCGCAGGGGACCTGCTGTTGCTGTTGTTACAGCATTTTTCGTTCCGATGTAGTTGTAGGTCCGGCATCTATATGTCGCGCCTACAGCGCTCTGACACCAATCGCGTTTGTAACCCAGGGCTTCGCCCTGGGCTGGTATAGGACGGGCCTTCGGCCCTAAAACCAAGCGGAACCGTAGCTAAAGAAACCGTAGCTAAAGGCTAATAGCTCTTAGACCACATGCCCACAACCACCATCATCGACAAAATCACCATCCGCGGCGCTCGCACGCACAACCTCAAGAGCATCGACGTGGACATACCCCACAACGCCCTGACCGTCGTCTCCGGCGTCTCGGGCTCGGGCAAATCCTCGCTCGCCTTCGACACCGTCTACGCCGAGGGCCAGCGCCGCTACGTCGAATCGCTTTCCGCCTACGCGCGCCAGTTCCTCGAACGCATCGAAAAGCCCGACGTCGACCACATGGACGGCCTCGCCCCCGCGATCGCCATCAAGCAGAAGAACCAGACCCGCAACCCCCGCTCAACCGTCGCCACCGCCACCGAAATCTACGACTACATGCGCCTCCTCTACGCGCGTTGCGGCACGGTCACCTGTCTCCACTGCGGCGGCACCGTCCGCCACGACACGGTCGACGAAATCGTCGCTGCGCTGCTTGCGCTGCCTGAAGGGACAAGAGCCTACGCCCTCTTTCCCATCGTCCGCGCGGAGGTCAAATTCGAGCCGCTTCAGC
>Ga0207933_1001198_pt1 | contig 20773 bp, 17 predicted proteins | sample NGESurdeep092012_4_FD_184488 | JGI IMG/M metagenome (GOLD analysis project Ga0207933, IMG submission 184488) | Arctic peat soil microbial communities from Barrow, Alaska - NGEE Surface sample F53-3 deep-092012 (SPAdes) | ecosystem: Environmental > Terrestrial > Soil > Wetlands > Peat ...
AATATTAGATACATATGGGTATTATCAATATTCTTATTTTAGCCGCTTGTTCTATTATTATAAATTATGGATATACTACAAAATAATAAACCTGCCGAACCGCTACAAAGACGCTCAGGTTTAGATTATTGGAGCAATTTTTTTTTGTTGCTTTATATCCTTACTATGCCATTTGTTTCTGCATTCGCATTTACCGGCACTATCTCTATGCCACTTATTTTTGCTGTTTTTTTATTTCTAATAATGGCCATCAAAATTATTCAAACAGGAAAGCTGCCCGATGGCTTTATTGGTTTTGACCTGGTAATCATTTCGTTATTTCTTTTTTTTACTGTATTCTCATATATGGTTCATGGTTTGGGAAACTCAAAATCCCTGAATCATACCGTAGCTTATTTTTCAACATTTTCTCTTTTTTATGTAGGCATTAAATTTACTTTTTTTAATGCACGGGATAAAAATTTGATGGCGAAGAGAGCGCTTCAATTTATAGCTTACACTACTATCATAAGTGCTTTATATGGTAACGTAGAATTTATTTCAGCTAATGTTTTTGGGGTTAACTTAAATGATTATATACCAAGAGCAAGTGCGGCAGAAGAATTTTATAATCCTACTGTGCTGGCGCTTTTTTACAGGGCAAGGGGTTTTGCTGTTGAATCTGGCGTCTATACGCAAATGCTGGAATTATTCGGACCTCTGACATTTTATTTTATGTTTTATTCGGGGGATTGTAAATGGAAAAAAGAGTTTAAAATTTTATATACTATTTCAATTATCCTAAGTATTATTTTTGCTGCCAGCAGTGCTACTTTTATAATATTGCCGGTTGCAATTGCATTTTCATCCATAGTTTACATTAAAAAGGTCGGTCAGTTTTTCGCAAAGAAATCCTGGAGGTTTTATGTAAAGGGAGGATTTTTTTTAACTTTAATCATTTTCATAAATAGTTACTTAACTATTTCTGCTTCCATTTTATTAAGTATTGCAGATAAATTAGATTCCAATTCCCTTGGAGACAGGCAGGAGCGAATTAACTTTTTCATCTCACAATTTAGCAGGTTCAATCCTCTAAATAAACTTGTTGGAGCAGGCCCGGCAGGATCTAATATACTCGGGTATGAAGATTCCGGAACCATTATATCACTATATTATAATATTACATTTGAATTAGGTATCATCGGACTATTTCTTTTATTACTCTTCATGGCTTATATCCTATTTCATAATTTCAAAATAAAATCCAAAATCGGAGGATTTCTCATGGTATCTGTAGTTTCGGGAATCGTCCACTATTATGTAGTTAATGATTACTGGGTACCCTGGTTTTGGTTTATTGCCGCATTTACGGTATTCTATGAAAAGACGTTTACCAATGCTTCTGAATAAGGCAGTAATGAAAAAAACTACCTGTTTTCTAATATTCGTCTTTTTTTCTCATCTTGTTAAGTATTTCCTTTGTGGGCTTTTCGATAATAAGATAGAATAAATAGCTTAAGCCAATAGCAAAAGGTATAGCCGTAAGCCATAGAAATTTATTTTGAATATCTACAGAGTTAATAATTCCTGTTTGCAAAAAAATACCTAACAATAACATCACAGAAGCAAAATGTGAAATGTAAATTGAATAGCTGATTTTTCCTAAAAACATGAGAATCCCATTTTTAATTTTAAAGTATAAAAAATTAAAAATCATAATAATCGAAAATAAACCGGCTATCAAAAAAGTTACCTTGTTCTCCCCATCGCCGACCCAAAACTTAAATGCCACCATCAGCAAAAAAAGAAAAATAGCTGCTAAAAAAAATCTTATTTTATTTTTGAAAATAAAATAAGATCCAATAATATTGTAGTGATGGAAACAAAACACACCTATGGCGAAATAGAAATTATAGTCCAGAATAAATTGGCTTAATATATTGCTGCCACTGACATCGCGCCAGTTCAAAAAGAAGGAAATTATTTCAATTATTAAAGAAGCTACTAAATAATAATTTCTCCTGAAAATAAAGAGTGGAATCAAAATATAAAAGATAACTTCAAACTTAAGAGACCAGAATTGTATAATCAGGCTGCCATTATCCACATAAAGAAAATTTAATACCGTAGCCTTAAATGAAGAAAAAACTGATTCACTACCTATTGCCAAAGCCTTCGGAGTAAAACATTGTAAATATTTAAAAACAACAAATGCCCAGGCTAATGCGAAGACATAAGGCGGGTAAATTCTTATAATCCTTCTTAAATAAAATTGTGATTTAGAATGGCCTTTACTTAAAGAATAGGCAATAGAAAAACCCGATAAAATAAAAAATAAGATAACAAATTCTTTACCTAATGACGTTAAGCGTAATGCAGAAAAAAATAATTTTTCTTTAAGACTCCACAGAGATATATCTTTTATTTGCGCATATTTCGCCCCCCCCATAAAAAGGTTTCCCCTTGCGTGGTTAAAAAGAACGTATAAAGCGGCAATTCCCCGTAATCCATCCAATATTTTAAAATCAATTTTAGGTGCCGCTTTTCTCATTTTTTCTTCATTCCTTTTAATTATATCTCTGCCAGATAAAGCGGCACCAATCTTTTTCTACAACTTGATTTTTTCATTTTAAGTTTGATTGCTGCCCTTAACTTGCGTACTTATTGCAAAGTATAAAATGCTATTGAGACTCTTAATATTAATTGTTTTATTTTAGCCTTATAAGAAATTACTTTTTTTACTTTAAAATATTATGATTACAAAAAAAAATACGGGTCATATCAAATGCCTTTTTATTTTTAGCGCTTATTTAATTTTATTATTCCCTCTTAAGGTTATCGCTAAAGCTAAACCACACAATCTACAAAAACTAAATAAAATATTTCTATCCTCTGATAAATTTCAATATGGCAAAGTGATTCATATAAAGGATTTTGGCGCTATCGGCAACGGCATAATCAACAACACAGAGGCATTTCAAAAAGCGTCTGCTTACCTGAAGGCCAATGGCGGAACACTTATAATTGACCCTGGAACTTACATCGTGGGTAAACAAAGATTATCAGGAAGTTATTCCGCAGGAAGCTCTTATTTTGCTGAACCTATTCTTAGCATAATTGGTGGACAGAAGCCTATTGTAATTTCAGGATATAATGCAATATTAAAGGCGGCAGATGGCTTAAAGTACGGTTCTTTTAATCCTGTAACCGGAGAAAAAGACAGTATCAGAAAAGAAGGCAACACAAGTTCTTATTATGCCTCTGCTTTTACATTTATCAATTTGGTAAGTTGTTCATCAGTCACTATCAGGGGTATTACCCTTGATGGCAATTCAGGTAAACTAAATATCGGCCCGGGCTTTGGGCCGGAGGGTATTCAATTGTCTGCACTTGGTATTGGCCTGTATGGTAATAAAAATGCGAATGTTGCTGATTGTTACATTCATAATTGCGCCTTAGATGGTATTATTGTAGCGTGGCCCGGACTAAAAGACACAGACCCCATTTATCCGCATACTATCACCAATGTAAGGGCCGAATACAATGGCAGGCAGGGTTTATCATGGGTAGGAGGAAATGATTTAACAGTAACTAATTGCAAATTTTCTTCAACAGGTAAGGCATTAAATAATGGCGTTCCGGTTGTGAGCAAACCGTCGGCAGGTATTGATATTGAAATTGAAAATTCTATTATTAGAAATGGCAATTTTATTAATTGCTTTATATATGATAATGCAGGGTCTGGTGTTATTTCTATAGGTCATGACACCTACAATATTAATTTTAGAAATTGCACTTTTATTGGCACTACTAATAGCGCGGCCTATCCTGAATCTCAGCATTTTTCTTTCGATAGTTGTACTTTTGTAGGTAGGGTAGAAAGGATATTCGGCTCGGCAGATAAGAGCAAAGCAGTCTCTTTTAAAGATTGCCTTTTTACGATGGACTCAACTTTGTCACCTGATGGCAAAGTTTTTGGTGATACCTGGGAATTTTATGATGCCAAAAATGCAGTTTTTGATCATTGTACATTTGATGCCGGTACTAAAAGCCTTCCTACTTTTAATATCCCTGAGATTACATTTCTCAACTGCATCTTCTCTCAAAACAGCGATAAAAACTTTAATGCTGCAGCTTTCTTTAGAGGCACAACAAAATTTATAATGAAAGGAAAAGGAAAAATAGATGCAACAAAATCGAATGTGGAAGGCGTCTTAATTTACAATAATCGCAAGATTAAAGATCTTAAAAGTGCCAATATTCCTTAAATATTTAAACAATATCATTTTCGAAATAACTGACAATATTGTTGTTCAATCTGGTTAATAGAAATTAAATAAAAGGCAGGTCGTTAAAAATATTTCTGAAATTATTGCTTTGCACCTGAATATTTATTCATCTGGTTTTGGGATGCTTATCTAATCGCTTTGGTAGATTATACTTCAATCCCCGATTTGGCAATACCATTTAATTGCGTTTTTTTTGACGTTAATTTAAAAAATAAAAAAACCATTTGAGAATTCTTCATCTTATTTATACATCAGGAATTTATGGAGCTGAAAAGCATTTGCTTGATCTCCTACCCGAACTTAAAAAATATGATATTCATTGCGATCTGTTATTTATTTGCCCCAAAAGAAGTATTGCTTCCTTACAGGAATATTGCAATCAAATGAATGGGAAAGGGGTAAAAACTACTTTACTTCCTACTACTTCCAAAATTTCTGTTTTACTTACTGCACGAAAAATTTTCAGATATTTAAAATTAAATAATATACGGATCATCCATTCACATTTGTTCAGCGCCGACATCATAGCTGTTCTTATAAAAGAGATTTATTTCAAAAAGCTGATTGTATTATCTACAAAACACGGATACGAGGAAAAATACCTGGTGCAATATGGGCTTGGTAATAAAAAACCACGATACAATTTCTATTACTTTATTACACGGGCAATTATAAAAAGAACAGATTATAATCTTGCCGTATCAAGCTCGCTTTCAGAGATGTATTATTCATTGAAACTGAGTAAAAATAAAATGAAGTATGTTCATCATGGTATTAGTCCGAAACCTTCATCTGAAATACAGGCCCAGATAAATGGGAATTCCAACCTTATGATAGTCGGCAGACTGGCTCAAATTAAAGGGCATACCTACCTGTTTCAGGCACTTCCGGAAATCATTAAAAGATTGCCGGAGCTTAAATTATTTGTTTTGGGAGACGGCCCTCTTAAAGAAAATTTGATAAAACAGGCTAAAAGCCTGAATATACTTAGTCATATCAAATTTGTAGGTTTTGCAAAGCCCCAAACCTATAGCTCACAATGTCAATTGATGATTGCGCCTTCCTTATATGAATCTTTTGGCCTCGTTTATATTGAATCATTTGCTTTAAAAATTCCCGTTGTTGCATTTGATGCTGAGACGGCAAATCAGATTATTGAAAATAATAAAACGGGAATTTTGGTTGATAAATTAAATGTTGACGTGCTTGCAGAGAAAATCATCTATTTATTAGAGAACCCCGATGAAAGAAAAAGAATAGTTGACAACGCCTATTCTAAATACCTGGAATACTATACGTTGGAAAGGATGGCAAAGGAAACGGCGGAATGGTATAAAAGAGTTCCAGGTATAAGTGAAAAATAATTTAGTTTTTTAAAGTCGGGTGGCTATTCTCTTATTCGGAGAAGAATGGGTTAATAGTAAAAGAACAAATAAAGAGTATTTCTATTTTTTCGACCGTCTGCGTATTCACCAAATGCTTACAGGATTTAGAACTTGAAAATAGATTTCGTGTGGTAGTAAACAAACAAATAAGGACGATTTTTATTTAGAATGATCGCACGTAAACATATCATTACAATTCAGGAATCAAAAAGCCGTTCTTTTAATTCATCATGAACCTTACATCAAAAATATTGAGATACCTCTTAAAACAATGGAAGTTATTTCTCAATTTTTTACGTGTGTCAAGGTTGAAACTACTCTACCCCGGCCTGACAATCGATTTTAAGACCAAAATAGAAAACAACTGCTCTATAGTTTGTATAAAAGGCGGCAAACTCGCGATTTTAAATTCTCATATTTCATCAGGAACGCAGATTATAGCAGATGAAAACGGTGTGCTTGAAATTCATCATTCGTTTATCGGAAGAAACTGCGTCATAACGTCAAAAAAAGAAATTATCATAAACAAGGATTGTTTAATTGCCGAGATGGTGGTTATCAGGGACCAGGATCATATCGTGGATATTTTTTCTGAAAATTCTTCCAGGGAGCACTTTAATGCCGCGCCTATTAAGATAAAAGAAAATGTGTGGATCGCCTCCAAGGCAACTATATTAAAGGGAGTTACAATCGGGAAATATTCGGTCGTTGCTGCTTCTGCAGTGGTTACTAAAGAAATTCCTCCTTACGAAGTTTGGGGTGGTATTCCGGCTAAGTTTATCAAAAAAATAAAATCATCAGAAAAGGAGCTCTAAAACTGATCTGAAACAATTTTAACTAAATGAGATAACAACCAGCATTAAATTCCGTTAATATTTCAAGATCTACCTGTCCCCAAGAATATTAAAAATTGAGTGAAGCAAAACTTACTATGAATCTTTACAAGCGGATGAATCTTTTTTTTAGATCATCCACTTTCAGATCCGCGGGTATTTATACCATTTCCAGTTTTCTTGCCAAATCAGTAGGTTTTTTTCTCCTGTTTATCTACTCAAACCCTTTATACATCAGTGTAGATGAAAACGGATTACTTAATTTGCTTACCAGTTCCATCTTTATTTTCATGCCCTTTTTATCGCTGGGAATCATCCATTCTACCAGTGTGGATTTTTTTAAATTAAATAAAAATGAGTTCAAAGATTCTTTCACTTCCGGATTATTAATTCCGTTAGTTACTATGGGGGTGGGTGGCTTGATATTGTTCCTTTTTAGAAATCAATTAAAATCCGCATACGGTTTCCCGTTAAGTTTTGTACTCGTTATACCGTTTCTAACACTACTGTTTTTTATTACGGAACAACTTCTAAGCTTGATTAGAAACAATGATGAACCGATAAAATATTTTAAAGCTGATTTTCTAAGATTGATAATCGAAGCCTCTTTGTCTATTATATTTGTAGTAAATTTTGGCTGGCGCTGGAAAGGTAGAGTAGCTGGGATTATTATTGCCAATCTCGTATTGTGTGTTCTGGCGTTTTCTTATTTTAAGAAAAAAGGCTACCTGTTTGGAAAGATTAGAAAAAAGTACCTGAAGGCGGAATTGCTTTATGGGTTTCCGATAATAGTAATGCAGTGCAGTATTTTTTTCCTTTCAAGTTCAGATAAATTTTTCCTTTCTTATTTTACTAATAATACTGCCGTAGGGATATATAGTTATGCCTGTGTTTTTGCTGCGATAATTACCATTATTTGTTCTGCAATATTGAATTATGTTACCCCGAAAATCTACATGTGTCTTTCGGAAGAAACAGTGGATTTTAAGCAAATTCTCAAATATTTTATTTTCTATGCTGCGTCAAGCCTTGCTGCGCTGGTAGGTATTTTAGTTTTTACGCCTCTTTTATATAAGTATTTTATTAATGCCAAATATTATCCGGGGCTTGATTACTTGTATTTGATTTTATTCGGATACTTTTTTTGGAATCTTACCACTTTTTTCTATTCATTTCTGCTTTTTAAAAAGGAAAAAAGAAAAATATTAATTCTCTCTCTAATTTCCATTTGTATCAGTTTAAGCAGCAATTTCTACTTTATAAAGCTCTTGAGTATAAAAGGGGCAGCTATCTCAGTATGCGTCAGTTATTTTATAATTTTTATTATAATGCTGATTGCATCTTACAAAGAAGTACGATCTATGAAAAATTCACTCCAATTTTTATTCAGACAATAGGATTTTTTTTAACTATTTCTAATAAAAATCATTTTCCAACGTTATCACAGGTATAATCCCTAACGATACTTATCGTAAATCTACTTTATGAAGAAAATTATTAAGAGTATTTATGAAAATATTCCCTGTAAAAGAGAAGCGTTTTCTGTCTTGAAAACAATAGGAAACTTACCTGAGTCGATGTACAGGCATCTCTATTTTAATGGAACTATCAAAGTAAAAGTAAACGCCGAAGACAGTTTTAAAATGATGCACTATGGTTATCCAATTGAAAACGATCTGTTTTGGAAAGGTTTGTATGGGAGCTGGGAAAAACAGTCTCTAAAAATATGGACGGATTTATCAAAAAAATCTAACGTTATTTTTGATATTGGTGCCAACACAGGTGTATATTCTATGGTATCTAAGGCAGTCAATTCCAGGGCAGAGGTGCATGCGTTTGAACCTTTCGAAACAATACATAAAAAGCTCGATTATAATGCCGGCATCAATAATTTCCAAATACATACTAATTGCAAAGCAATTTCCAACTACTCTGGTGACGGCGTTATCTACACGGACGGGAGCGATTTTGCCTATTCGGTAACCGTCAACAAAAATTTATGGGTAAATGATAAAGAACCAGTAAGGTTAGATATTAAAACTATTACATTAAGAGAATATATAGAACAGAATAATATTACCAGTATTGACCTGATGAAGATAGATGTAGAGACTCATGAGCCCGAGGTGATGGAAGGGTTTAGCCCGTATTTTGATCAATTTCGACCGATATTATTAATTGAAATATTGAATGATGAAGTGGCGCAAAAACTTAATAATTATTTTGATGCCACTAAATATAGTTTTTATAACATTGATGAAAAGACTGGTATCAGAAAAACGCCTTCATTAATGAAACGCGATTTTTATAATTACCTCATAGTGCCAAAAGAAAAAGAAAAATATATAACTGATATTAAGGTCGGTTATTAATTTCCATAGCAAAAAGAATATTGAATTCCTGCGTAGTTCTCATCAAACTGCGAGATTTATAAAATGAAAAAAACAATTTTATATATTATTGATGATTTATCAGGCATAGGCGGTGCAGAATTAATGCTGATAGCGCCTCTTAAAAATATTCGTCAACATTACAACATAGTGCTGGTAACATTGGTGCCGGATAATTTCTTCGCGAAGAATAATTATTTCGTCGGTCACAAGCAATATTGCCTGGAAATGAAATCGAAGAAGGATGTTTTAAAGTCGGCAAAGAAGTTAAAAGAAATCATTAAAGAGAATGATGTAACGTTCGTTCATTCTTTTCTTTATTGGAGCGGAATTGTAGCGCGACTGGCATGTGGTAGAAAAACACCTTACCTTTTTAGTCTTGCTACTGTAATGACAGAGCATATCTATAAACACAAATGGTATAGCGGTTATACCCGAATATTGGAAAAAACTACTTATAAAAAACGTCATGCAGTAATATCGCCTACTAAAGAAGTACTTGCGGACTTCAACCGCTCAATTGGAATTAAAGGAAACTCAATTGTACTGTCTAATTTTGTTTTAGACGAATATTTTAAAAATAGTATCAACTACAGGTTGCCTGCAAAAGAAATAAAATTTGTTGCTGTTGGTAACATCAAAGCCGTAAAAAATTACCAGGTGATTATTGAAGCTTTCCAGCTTTTACCAAATTATCACGTTTCTCTTGATATATATGGTTTTGGTGATTTGGATGGGGCACAAAAGTGGCAGATAGAAAAAAACGGACTTGCAATAAAGGTAAGGGGAAGCCATGATAAAATTTTTGAAGTTTTGCCTTATTATGATGTGTTTATCATGAGTTCTTTTACTGAAGGTTTTGGTATCTCTGCTGCAGAAGCTATGGCTATTGGGCTTCCTCTGGTACTTTCAGATCTAAAAACACTGAGAGAAGTGACCCATGGAAATGCTTTGTTTTTTGATCCTTACAATGCGCGGCATTTAGCAAATGTGATAAAATCTATTTTTGAGGGGAAAGAGGATTTAAAAAAGTTATCCGAACGCGGAAAGTCAATAGCACAGGAAAATTATTCGGAAGGAAAATATGTAGGAGGTCTTTTAGATTTTTATGCGAAAGTTCCGGTGAAAATTCCGGACATTTCCAAAATTGAACCATTGGTATTTAATACGCCAGTGGCTAACCAGTAAACGAATAAATACTGAGGATTTTGATTTAAAATTTGACAAACAGAAATTAGTAAACGCGATTCAAATAAAGTAAAACCGATAATCAAAACGAAAATAAAATGGAACTGAACCAGGAGACTTATAACAACGAAAGTGTAATAGCAGAATATGATAGAATTGATTATTTGTTCAAAGCAGAAAATCATATTTTAATAAAATTAAGAAGCTATCTGAGTGATTCTTCTGTTTTGGATATCGGCATTGGTGCGGGGCGCATTACAAAGCGTTTGGTAAAACTGTGTAATCAATACACAGGGATAGATTATTCGGAAAATTTTGTTGCTCATTGCAAAAAGAAATTTCAGGGATTGGGGAATGCCTCCTTCAGTTTTGCCGATGCCAGATTTATGCCACAATTTCACAGTAATAGCTTCGATTTTATTCTCTTCAGTTTTAACGGTATTGATTCCGTTGACTTGGAAGGCCGCAAACGGGTTATGAATGAATGTAAAAGATTGCTAAAAGACGGTGGTATGTTTTGTTTCTCTTTTCACAATTTTTATACAATTCAAAAATTATATTCTTTGTACGTTTCGAAGAATCCTTTGAAATGGAATGCATCCTGGTACAGGTATAAAATGGTGAACAAATTAAATCCGGATCAAGATAGCTTTTCCAATAGAGATTATGTTATATTACGTGACGGTGCAGATAATTTTAAAACGGATGTGATGTACACCAAGCCTGACTTCCAAATGCAAATGCTTAAAGATTACGGATTTGAACCGGTTTGCTTCTATGATGCTGAAAAGGGAATTAAAATTCCCGTCTCGCAATTGGGCGAAAGTAAAGCACAATGGATATACGCTTTAACCAAATTAAAAAAATGATCTTGCGCGCAATAGCAAAAACTAACCTTGATACTACGGAATTAGGTCAGGCGAAGCTACTTTTCAATAAAACTTCATTTTCAGCAGGAATTCAAAATCCGGAACTTTCTACGGTCATTGGTAAAAATGCCTTGCATGTTCTAATCTATGGAAATGATAATTTCTCAATAATTGGTTATGCCCTGGTTGAAGTAAAAAAGAAAATACTTGCAACAATTGCCTTCGGCCCTTTGTGTACTGATCAAAATTTATTTCCCGCATTGGCAAATGCCTGCGTTAAAGCGCTACAGGATTACGGAATCAAAATAGTCCGTTATCAACCTCCATTCTTAAATCCATCTACCTGGCGAGACAGCCTTACACTTTTACAGAAAAGTTTTATTCCTTTTTCATTGGCTTCCGAATTAAATATGAGCACATTAATTCTTGACATTTCGCCGTCAGAGGAAGAGTTAATAAATTCATTTTCGGCAAAGCACAGGTGGAGTATAAGAAAAGCGGATAAGGATGATCAAGTAATTATTGAACAAGTAGTTGACTTAAAAGATATAGGTGGATTTGCAGAAGGGTTTTGCAAAATGTATGCGGCTCGCAAGTTGCCTTTCGATTTAGAGGTTGAAAAAGAAAGAATCAAAAATCTGTATGCGTTCAATGTTACAAAAAGAAATGGCCTGATTTTGAGAATGAGAAAGGGTTCGCAATTATTAGGCGGTATTATTTTAATCAGGCACAACAACACTATGATATATTTTCTTGGGTTTTCAGATCCTGATCATAAAAGTATCCCTATCCATCATTCGCTTTTTTTAAAATCATTTGAAATAGCCAAATTATCTGGCTGTACTTATTTTGATTTCGGAGGTTACGCAAGGGCAGAAAATGCAGATGAACAACTTCTGAATATCAATAAGTTTAAAGATGGTTTTAATGGAAAACGCATAGATCATTCTGATACTATATTGATCGCAAAAAATTTTTTGTATCAATTTTTGTACAAAAATTATATTAAAATAGTTAAAAGGAAAAAATAGAGATTTCGATTCGATGAAAAATTTATTAATAAAATTCTTATATAGATCAGGAGCAACATTTTTCTTGCGTTCCTACAAACAAAGGAATAAGTTAGCCACCATTCTTTGTTTGCACAGGGTTTCTGATGAAGAATCAATTACTTTTCCTCCTCTCAAGATAAAAGATTTTGAACTTTTATTAAAATATATTGATAAGCATTACCGGGTAGTAACAATTGAAACGCTTTCATCAGTCAACGGAAGCAAACCCTCTTTAATCCTGTCTTTTGATGACGGATTTTTAGATTTTTTCGAAAATGCACTTCCATTGCTGAAAAAATATGGGATGCCTTGCAACTTGAATGTAGTTGCTAATTGCCTGGATAATAATTTTCAAATATGGACACAAAGGCAAAATAATTTATTGCAGGAAATATTTATCAGAAAACATAATTGCGTTTTAGATTTAGGTAGTAAACAAATAAATATCGACAATTTTCATTCACAAAATATTATTGAAAAAAATCTTGAATTATTCCGGTTTCTTTTTTCTAAAGATGAAAATTTTGTAGACCAATTTTTGAATGAAGCTGAAAGTAAAATGCCTTTTAAAATTCCAACTACTCCGATGATGAGTTGGGATAATCTGAAAGATGCTTTGGGAAAGTATGATATTGAATTAGGTTCTCATTCTGCTTCGCATATTACTTTATCGACCATTCGCGATAAAGAAAAACTAAAAGCGGAAATAAATAATTCTAAGATATTAATTGAAAAGCATACGGGTAGAAATGTAAATATTTTTGCTTTTCCCAATGGCAATTATGATGAAGAAGTAATTGAGGAATGCATGCTTGCGGGGTACAGGCACGTTCTGACAGTAGATGAACAATTAATCAAAAAAGAAAACTTGAATGAATTCAAATTGCCTCGTTTGTTGATAGCCTATACCAATTATTATGAGAATTTATTAAAGATTGAGAACTTTCAGAATACTATAAAGAGAATACTAAAATAACTACGATATTTTTTAAAGGCAACAGTAAACAGACTTTTAATGAATATTTTCATTTTACTTTATAGTAATTTGATTTAAATCCTAAAGAAAATGTGTGGCATTGCCGGTTTTATAGATTTTAATAATTCTTCTTCGCTTCAGATTTTGAAAGATAGTACTGATGTACTCTCTCATCGTGGGCCTGATGGAAGCGGCTATGAATTTTTTCAAAATGAAAATTGCCAGGTTGGTTTGGGGCATCGCCGTTTGTCTATTATAGACCTCAGCAATGCAGCATCTCAACCAATGTGGTATAAGAATTTGTGTATCATTTTTAATGGTGAAATATATAATTATGCAGAAATAAAAAAAGCGCTTGAGAATTTGGGACATACATTTATTTCACACTCCGACACTGAAGTGATTTTGCATGCATGGGAGGAGTGGCATGAAAAAATGGTCCAACAATTTATTGGCATGTTTGCTTTTGTAATTTATGATACTGATACTAAAAAATTATTTTGTTGCAGAGACAGGGCCGGCGTAAAACCATTTTATTATTACTGGTACAATGGGTTGTTTTTATTTTCGTCAGAACTAAAAAGTTTTCATAAGCATCCTGCATTTAAGAAGGAAATTAATCAATCGGCCGTTTACCAGTTTATGCAATACGGTTTTATAATGGCGCCACTTTCTATATTTAAGTATAGCTATAAATTGCAGCCCGGCCATTTTCTTCAATTTGATATTTCGCAGGCGTCTTTCAAAACAGAGAAGTATTGGGATGTTTATGATGCCTACCACAAACCTAAATTAGAAATCAGCGAATCCGAAGCAAAAAAGCACACAGAACAATTATTGATTTCTGCATGTAAATACAGGATGGTTTCTGATGTGCCTGTCGGCGTTTTTTTGAGTGGAGGCTACGATAGTACTGCTGTTACTGCGTTGCTTCAATCCAATCAGAACGAACAGCTAAAAACTTTTACTATCGGTTTTCATGAAGAGACGCACAATGAAGCGAAGTATGCAAAAAAGATTGCCTCTTATTTGGGAACAGATCATACAGAATATTATTGTACAACCAAAGAAGCGCAGGAAATCATGCCTGAAATTTCTTTTTTTTGTGATGAACCATTTGGAGATTCATCTATTATTCCTACCACGCTTGTTTCCCGGCTGGCAAAAAAAGATGTAACCGTAGCGCTTAGTGCTGATGGGGGTGATGAAATTTTTGGAGGATACAATAAGTATCCTATTGCACTTGATTTCTTAAAGAAAACAAATCGTTTGCCATTTAAAAATTCAGCTGGTAGATTATTAAAGTATATTCCTGATAGATTGCTTAACCAATTTACAAACAGCGATGCTGTCTCTATAAAAAAGAAAAGAATCGCCGATTTATTGCAGGTCTCACATATCTCAACGCCGGTAATTATGGATCAATTACTTTCTCAGACTTATTCAAACAATCAATTGCAATTTTTATTTACAGAAAATGTTACCAGAGCGAAAAGTTTTTTTGATAAAGAGGACGAAATAAATTCCCTGAGTGATTTAAATAAAATGCTGGCTATTGATTATAAAACTTATTTGCCTGACGATATTATGCTAAAGGTAGATCGGGCAGGAATGAGCGTTTCATTGGAAGGCCGGGAGCCTTTGTTAGACCATCGCTTAATAGAATTTGCAGCGCACCTTCCGGAAGATTTGAAAATAAAGAGAGGGGATAAAAAATATCTTTTTAAACAAATAGTACATGATTATATTCCCGAAGCATTAATGAAGCGCGCTAAAATGGGTTTTGGCGTGCCGGTATGTGATTGGTTAAGAAAAGATTTGAAATATTATGCAGATGAATTTATGGGCGAAAGTGATTTTGAAATGCATGGCTTATTCAAGAAAGAAGGAATAGAAACTATAATGAAAAACTTCTTTAATGGTGATAAAAATTATGACAATTTGTTTTGGTATTTATTAATATTTCAGATGTGGTTTAAAAAGTGGATGGAATAAAACTGTATTTGTCGCGGGAGAAAAAGTGTGGGATATGGCGTTTGGAAAATGAAAATCTTTGAAATTTATTTGTTGACTGTGTTTGTAAGCTTCGCAATGAAGAATCTACATTAGATTTTCTTCCCAACGGCATGATACAACGGAATTCCTGGGCTAACGATAATATCCGTGAGTCCTGCACTTGTCATCATTTCAATGATTTGCTCTTTAGAAAACCTTTGTTCCAGTCGTGTGCCGAAGCGATCAAGGGTATCATTTCTGATCATAAAAAAAGAACGGTTTTGATAACCGTGAAGTGGCATTCTTTTAGCCAGGTTATTAAATCCGAAAAATTTACACAACCTTCCCGCCCAAACAAAAGGCATGTAGAATACAATAGCCAGTAGATCGCAAACAAAATGTTTCAACTTACCGGGAAGTTTGCTAACGACACGCCTGATAAGATCGCTGATTTTAAAGAGAGCTGTATAAAAAGGACCGCGACTCTCAAGATTATAATAGAGATATACAAAGAAATATCCACCTTTTTTTACTTTTTTTACACAATCATGTAACGCTTTGCGCGTATCAGGAATATGATGCAAAACGCCAATGCTCATCACAAAATCAAACGTTTCATCAGCAAAAGGCAACGTTTCTACAGATGCTTGCGAAAGCCTCACATTTTTTATATCACCCAATAATTTGTCTGCCGCAAAAATTGCCTGGCTTGGATCTACCGATTCAATAAACCCAGCTTTTGAAGTCAGGTATTTCGTCCATCTTCCCGTGCCACATCCGACATCCAAAGCGTAAGTTGTTTTATTAACCATGGTGTCAGAAAGAATGTCGAAATACTCCTTTCCGCCCTTCTCTACCAGGTCATCATCATGGTCGGTAAATTTCAACCATTCATCACCAAATTCGTCGACCACTTTTTTATCAATATTTTTTCCGTCAATATCAAAAATATTGATCTCGCGGTATTTTGTTTTTATGATTTTGTCCGGAAGTCTTAAAAATTCACATACCATATTTTGGAACCTTCTTGTTAGAATTTGGCAAAATAAACAGTTTTAATTTATACATTGCTATTTTTTCAGCAAACTGAAATCATAAATATGACTCATAGATAAATGTTTTGGAAGATAAAGGCATTTTCATTTGTTTGCTATGGTGCTTTTGTATTAATATTGTTGCGATGATAAACGGTAAATTCGTAATTTCTCTTGATTTTGAAATGTATTGGGGTGTGAGGGATGCCGTAAAACTGGAAAATTATAGAGAACATCTTTTGGGAGTACAAAGCGTGATACCCCGGCTGCTGGATATTTTCAACAAATACCAGATTAATGCTACGTTTGCAACAGTGGGATTTTTATTCTTTGACAGTAAAAGAGAATTGATGAATCATCTTCCGCACAAACAGCCCCGGTATTCAAATAGTTCTCTTTCTCCGTACACAGATCACCTGGAGAGTATAGGCGAAAATGAAGAAAGCGATCCTTTTCATTTTGGCTCTAACCTTGTTCAACTCATCCAGGACAGCGGACAGGAGATAGGTTCACATACCTTTTCACACTATTACTGCCTTGAGAAAGGACAAACTACTGACGATTTTAAAGAGGACCTTATTGCTGCAAAAAAAATTGCTGTAAAGAAAAATATCGAATTGCAAAGCTTTGTTTTTCCGCGAAACCAATTTAATAAAGACTACTTGAAAATAATGACGGATTTCGGGTTTATTTCTTACCGGGGAAATGAAAAATCATGGCTTTTTTCGTCAAAAAGTCAGGGCACCGGTACTTTTTTCCGTCGCCCGTTTCGTTTATTAGATGCCTATCTAAACTTAAGTGGACATAATTGTTATTCTCCTGCGGAAATTAAAAAAGAAAGGCCTTTTGATATTCCTTCCAGCCGTTTTTTGAGGCCATACACGCAGAAATTAAAAGCTTTTGAAAGTTTACGTTTGAAAAGAATAAAGAATAGCATGGATCATGCTGCAAAAAATGGCTTAATATATCATTTATGGTGGCATCCACATAATTTTGGTGTTAATATTTCAGAAAATCTATTATTTCTTGAGCAAATATTAATTCATTTCCAAAAATTAAATGATGAATATAAATTTGAGAGCGCAAGCATGCAACTTCTTTCAAATGAATTAAATGACGAATAATGAGGAAGAGAAGATTAGTGATACTTGCCCAGAAAGGTGAATCTACAAATATTGTTTATAACTCCCTGAAAGATGCTTATGATATTGAAGCTGTCATTGTGGAAAGGCCGGTACCAATGAAAGAATTTTTACAAAAGAGAATTAGGAAATTAGGTTTTGGTAAAGTTTTTGGACAGGTGCTATTTCAAATGACAATTTCAAAATATCTGGATATGATGTCGCGAAAAAGAAAACGCGAAATTCTTAGCAAATACTCGTTGACACCCAAACGGATTCTTGCGAGTAAAATTATCAGCGTAAAATCGGTAAATGATAAAACAACGATGGCATTACTACAAAAATTTAATCCTGAGCTGGTGATAGTGAACGGCACCAGAATTATTTCTGATGAAGTTTTAAAATCCATCACCGCCAGGTTTATAAATATTCACGCAGGTATTACCCCAAAATATCGAAACGTACATGGAGCCTATTGGGCTATTGTGAATAATGATCTGGATAATTGTGGCGTTACTGTTCATCTTGTGGACAAGGGAATAGATACAGGAAGTATTATTTACCAACAAAGAATTGGAGTAACCGATAAAGACAATTTTTCCACTTACCCTTTGCTGCAGTTAGCTGACGGTATTGTTTTATTAAAAAAGGCAATTACCGATATTTTTGACAATAAACTTGTTTTCAAAAATGGAACACGCGAAAGTAAAATATGGCACCATCCTACAATATGGCAATACGTCTATCAAAGGATCGCTCATGATAAAAAGTGATGCTTAGCGATTCAACTTGTAAAATGCCTTGAGTAAATGTGCGACGCTTGTTTTTTAAATAAATACTTATCTCAAATCGGAAGGCCAATGAGATACTTTCTAACCAAAAGATGCTTCGCCTGCCAAACCCTTTTTTCCAAAAACTGAATCCAAAGAGAAATTTGGTCGGAATACTTCTGCCTTTTTGGGCTGCATAGCATTTAAATTCTCAAATAAATTTATCCATAACATATCGTGCGCTTCATTGGAATAAAGGGTGTGAGCAAAGTTAAAATTCGTTCTTGCCAGATACTCACGTTCTTCTGACTTCATCTCTCTCATTTGATGAATTTTGGCTACCCATTCTTCCTCTGTTGAACAGAGTAAGTTATTGTCAGTTCTATTGGATACGTCCATGTAAGCAGGTGTGTCCGAAGCAAGCGTGGGCAACCCTGAAAACCAGAATGAAATTAATTTGTTGGCGGGTTTATGCCATCCGTAAACATCATCTTTATTCAAAGGAATCACACCACAATCAAGCTGACTAAAAAGTGTAGAATTACTATTCAGGCTCCATTTATGAAAATGGGTTTCAATGGGTAATTGGTTCAAAATCGTATTCACATTCTTCTTGACAAATTGACCGAATAGCGGATACGATTCAGAAGTAACCACATGTATTTCGCAAAATGAGCTTACCTGCTTAAACATATTTTTAAAATGAAGAAAATGAGGCAACACTACACCTTGGCCTTCCCATAGCAACTTCATTTTGCCTTTAATGGAATAATCTTTTTTTAAGAATTTATATTCATGCTCTAAATAATCAAGACTGACCAATACATTCGAATTCCACTTTTCAATTTCCTTTTTTATTTTAGGGCTTGAACATACCACTACGTCTGCAATCTTCAACCATTTTATCAACAGATCTTTGTGATCAAGGTATGGTAAACTTTCCTTGCCTATCATAAATCTACCAATGCCCTTAAATAGAGTATTAAAAATATCTGATTGATAAATAAGACTGTCAACCATCTCAAAGATAAACCGTGTATGGGGATTCCTTTTTTTATACAATAACCAATGGCTAAGATTCGCAGGCGCGGGAAGTAAGACAACGTCATAAGATTTTCTCGAATCAGCTACTTCGAACTCAACATCGTTTCTCTCTGCAAAAAAAGGAAACCTCCTTCTGTCGTCGGGATGAGATAAATCAGCATTGTATGGAACATATCCTATTCGTAGATGTTTAAACATAGTATATCGGATTAGAGTAGAAAAAAATACTACAACTTTAGGTCGTGTAATAACGATACAAATGAGGCGTTTATTGCCGGAAGAAATGAGGGAGCTTTTAAATTCTCATTTAAGGATTCTACCTTTTTGTTAGTTTTTTAGCTTATAATAGATAGAAATCAAGATAGTCGTGAATTAAATAATCATCAATAGAATATTTTCGGAAGTGATACTTAAGAGGTCTGGTTTTCTGAGGGAGTCATAAAGAACATGAACGAATTTTATTCTATATTTATAAATTAGCGCAACTTTTTAAAATTAATAATGCCAAATATTCTTTTCGTATCCTATGATGGCATGACCGACCCCTTAGGTCAAAGCCAGGTGATTCCCTACTTAGCCGGTCTTACGCGGTATGGCTATCAATTCACTATTTTAAGTTGCGAAAAGCCAGAAAAATATCATCTTCATAAAGACCACATAATAAAAATTCTTGAACCTTATCCGATTAAATGGGTGCCTCTCTTTTATCATAAAAATCCTCCTGTGCTTTCTTCTGTTTTTGATTTAATGGTGATGAAGCGAAAAGCCAGGTATCTCCATTCCAAGGAAAAATTTGACATGGTACACACCCGCTCAGGTACCCCTGCATTAGTAGGACTATGGATGAAAAAAAAGTTGGGAGTAAAATTCCTGAATGACATACGTGATTTCTATGCCGACAGCCGCCGAGATGACGGGTCATGGAAAGAAACGAGTCCGATTTTCGGAAGGATTTATAAGTATTTTAAAAATAAAGAGCGGGAAGAAATAGCGCAAAGTGACGGAATGGTATGTCTTACACATAAAGCAGAAAAAATAATAAAAACATGGCCGTATTATAAGCCTGGTGCTACGTTGAAGGTAATACCCTGTAGCGTGGATTTGAATCTCTTTGATCCCGATAGAATTGATATTGATTTGAAAAAGGAATTTGAATTCAGGTTAGATCTAGACGAAGATGATATTGTTTTCAGCTATTTAGGATCAATAGGAGGATGGTATTTAATTAATGAAATGATGTCTTTCTTTAAAACGATCAATGATACAATTCAAAATTCTAAATTCCTGTTTATTTCGCCCAATCAGCATGAGAAAATTTATGATGCCGCTTCAAAGGCTGGGATTCCAATTGAAAAAATAAGGGTTACTGATGCACAAAGAAATGAGGTTCCAGTGCTATTATCGTTAAGCGATTATTCAGTTTTTTTTATAAAATCCTGTTACTCCAAGCAGGCTTCTTCCCCCACGAAACATGGTGAGGTAATGGCAATGGGAATCCCTGTTATCACAAATTCGGGTGTTGGTGATGTAGCAGATATTGTCAAAAAATATAATTCAGGAATTATTTTAGAAAAACTGACCCGGGATGACTATTTAAAAACAGCGCAATTCCTCTCAAAAGAAGATCCTTTTGAAAGGAATGTGATTAGAGAAGGAGCAAAAAATTATTTTTCCCTGGAAAATGCCGTGAATGAATATAGAAATATTTATGACTTAATCCTTAAGAAAATGGATTAGATCGATGCTTGAGGTAGATTAAATGTATAGAATAAATCGTTTAAGTCGTGAATACCTTTTGATAAATGGGGTCACTCTTAACCATTCTTTCTAGAAGGTTGTGAAATATAG
>Ga0207933_1001199_pt1 | contig 20753 bp, 19 predicted proteins | sample NGESurdeep092012_4_FD_184488 | JGI IMG/M metagenome (GOLD analysis project Ga0207933, IMG submission 184488) | Arctic peat soil microbial communities from Barrow, Alaska - NGEE Surface sample F53-3 deep-092012 (SPAdes) | ecosystem: Environmental > Terrestrial > Soil > Wetlands > Peat ...
GGGAGGTAGTTATGTCATTTTCACCAGAAAATGCAGCATTTGAAACACGTCAAATTCATGCGGGCCAAGTTCCAGATCCTTCAACAGGCGCACGCGCGCTTCCGCTCTTCCAGACAACCGCCTATGTATTTCGAGATACTAAACATGCGGCAGATCTCTTCGGTCTTGCAGAACTCGGAAACATCTACACGCGTTTAATGAATCCAACGCAAGACGCAGTGGAACAACGTATCGCTGCCCTTGAAGGTGGAGTAGCGGCGCTCTTGGTTGCATCAGGCTCTGCTGCAACAACATATGCAGTCTTGAATGTTGCAGAAGCGGGAGATCACATTGTGTCTTCACCTAGTCTTTATGGTGGAACTTATAACTTGTTCCATTACACCTTGCCTAAATTTGGTATTGAAGTAACTTTTGTTGAAGAGCCAGACGATCCAGAATCATGGCGCAAAGCGGTGCGTCCAAATACAAAGGCTTTCTTTGGAGAGACAATTTCAAATCCAAAAAATGACATTTTGGATATCGAAACAATCGCAAAGATTGCACACGAAAATGGCATTCCACTCATCGTTGACAATACCGTCGCGACTCCGTTTTTAATCCGTCCGATAGAACATGGCGCCGACGTCGTTATTCACTCTGCAACTAAATTCCTATCTGGTCATGGCAATTCGATTGTCGGTGCAATCGTTGATTCCGGTAATTTCGATTATGCCCAGCAGAAAGTGAAGTTCCCAGGTTTTAACGAGCCAGATCCTTCCTACCATGGGTTGGTTTACGCGCAGGCACTCGGAGTCGGTTCAGCATTTGGAGCGAATCTTTCTTATATCTTCAAGATTCGCTTAACCCTCCTTCGTGATACTGGAGCTGCGGTAAGTCCATTTAATGCTTGGCTGCTAGCCCTAGGTTTGGAAACTCTCTCTCTTCGGATTGAGCGTCATGTCGAGAATGCAAAGGCAGTTGCAACCTTCTTGGAGGCACATCCACAAGTTGAAAAAGTTAATTACGCCAGTCTTGCCTCTTCGCCGTGGCACGCACTCGCCCAAAAATATGCTCCGGGCGGTTCTGGCGCGGTCGTTTCCTTTGAAATCAAAGGGGGAATCGAAGCTGGCAAGAAGTTTGTTGAAGGTTTGAGTTTGCACTCGCATGTAGCGAACATTGGTGATGTCAGATCACTCGTGATTCATCCTGCGTCAACGACTCACTCCCAACTTTCAGTTGAAGAGCAATTTACTGCGGGTGTAACCCCAGGCCTAGTTCGGTTATCGGTTGGACTTGAAAATATAGCTGATATTAAAGCTGACCTAGAAGGTGGCTTTGCTGCGGCAAAGTAACCTGAGTCAATGAGTGAGAGCGATTGTCCTGTAACGGGTGCTTGGCTAGAAAGCCAGGATCCCGGTGATCGCCAATTTATAAAGATCGGAGACCTCACCTTGGAATCAGGTGAGGTTCTTCCCGATATCACAATTGCCTATCAAACATGGGGAACACTCAACACAGAACGTGACAATGCCATCTTGGTCAATCACGCATTGACTGGCTGGTCTGATGTTCCTGGCTGGTGGCCATCAATGGTTGGTCCAGGTAAGCCGCTAGATTCGGATAAATATTTCATCATCTGCCCAAATGTCATTGGTGGGTGTCAAGGAAGTACAGGTCCATCCTCGTTAGCTGCCGATGGAAAACGCTGGGGGTCAAGGTTTCCCGTATTGACGATTCGCGACATGGTGGCTGCCGAGTTGCGCGTTACGGATCTTCTTGGGATTAAGAGTTATGTGTTAGCCGTTGGTCCCTCCCTTGGCGGGATGCGTTCACTTGAATGGGCGATCGATCACCCTGATCGAGTTCATGCAATTTGCACTATTGGATCCTCGGCCGTTGCAACAGGAGATCAAATCGGCGCCGCATCTATTCAAATTAGAGCGATTAAGAGCGATCCTCATTTTAATAAAGGGGATTACTATGAGCAGCCGGTCGGTCCGACCGAAGGTATGGGCATTGCACGCCGGATCGCCCATCTGACTTACCGCACCGAATCGGAGATGGATGTCCGCTTTGGTCGGGAATTACAAGGAGATGAGACCGGTCGCTTTGCCGTGGAGTCATACCTTGATCATCAAGCCCAGAAACTTTCCCAGAGATTTGATGCAAATACCTACATTGTTCTGACTGAAGCGATGAATTTTCACGATGTTGGCCGAGACCGTGGCGGGGTTGCCGCAGCTTTAGGCGGGATCACGATTCCAGTTTCAGTGGTTTCAATCGATACCGACCGTCTTTTTCCGAGTCGATTGCAAGAGGAAATCGTTGAATTGACACCCACCGCCCGCCGGCTTGAGACGATTTCATCACCATTTGGACACGATGGCTTCCTGATTGAGGTTGAAGAAATGGGTAATTTGCTTCGCAAAGCGCTCGATAACTAGCAATAAGTGGCAATAAGTAAAAAGTTGACCCCAAAATGGGGGACTCGATGTGCAAATTAGGCTGTGGACAAATTATAATATGGGTATCGATTCCACTGGTCAGCAAAGTTAGGCCAGGTAAACCAAAGGATGCTCTGTGGCTGTAATTCGTGCGCCCAAAAAAGGCGAGAAGACTAGTAGTTCGACAGCTAAGAAGAGTGCCGTAAATAAAGTTGTTGCAAAAAAGACTCCCGCTAAAAAAGTTGTTGCAAAAAAAGCTCCAACCAAAAAGACTTCTGCAAAGAAGGTAGTCGCAGGTCCTCATCTATTTCCAACTAAAGCAGAACTTGAAGCCCTTAAAGCACAGCGCGCTGTTGAAGAGCGTGCGAAGCAAGAACGAAAAGCCGCACATCGTTTTCCAACTAAAGCAGAACTCGAAGCGCGCCAACATGCTCAGGATGCAGCAAAGAATCCATCAAAAACTGATTCAAATAAAACTTTGGCTGCTCCAGTCGTTACGAAAATTGATGGTATTGAAGTTGAACTGGAAGAGATTGAACTCGAGGATCTAGATACGCTTGTAGAAGACGTCAAAGAGATCGTGGCAGAAGAAGAAGAGAAGATTGAGATTCGTGTTGTAAATGTTGCCGAAGAATCTCGGAATGAAGAGAACGCTTTCACAATTAAAGATTCTGAAGAAGATGATGCACCGGTACAAACTGTACTAACTGCAGGTGCTACCGCAGATCCAGTGAAGGATTACCTAAAACTTATTGGTCGTGTACCTCTTCTCAATGCGGAAATGGAAGTAGAACTTTCACTTCAAGTTGAAGCAGGGTTATTTGCTGAAGAGAAGTTAGCTCACGACAAAAAGATTGATAAGAAACTTAAGCGTGAATACGAACAACTCGTTCTTCAAGGACGCCGGGCAAAGAATCACTTGTTAGAGGCAAACCTGCGCCTAGTAGTCTCACTTGCAAAGCGTTACACCGGTCGCGGGATGCTTTTCTTGGATCTGATCCAGGAAGGTAACTTGGGTTTGATTCGCGCGGTAGAAAAATTCGATTACACCAAAGGTTATAAGTTCTCGACATACGCAACCTGGTGGATTCGTCAGGCGATCACTCGGGCAATGGCCGATCAAGCTCGCACAATTCGTATTCCGGTCCATATGGTGGAAGTCATCAACAAATTGGCTCGAGTTCAACGCCAGATGCTGCAAGACCTGGGCCGTGAACCAACTCCTGAAGAGCTCGCAAAAGAGCTTGATATGACTCCGGAAAAAGTTGTCGAAGTTCAGAAATATGGACGCGAACCGATTTCACTTCACACTCCGCTCGGTGAAGAAGGCGACTCCGAGTTTGGTGATTTGATTGAAGACTCAGAAGCGATCGTTCCAGCCGACGCGGTCTCATTCACCTTGCTTCAAGAACAACTTCACGCAGTTCTTGACACGCTATCTGAGCGAGAGGCTGGGGTAGTAGCAATGCGATTTGGGCTAACCGATGGTCAACCTAAGACCTTAGACGAAATCGGAAAAGTCTACGGAGTTACTAGGGAGCGGATTCGTCAGATCGAATCAAAGACGATGTCCAAACTTCGCCATCCATCTCGCTCGCAAGTCTTGCGCGATTATCTCGACTAAACGTTCCAAAACTCGCATAGCGAGGTAACGGAATGGCCATAATCCAAGTCAAATTGCTTGTCTTTTAAATAGACAATCGTTAAAGTTTGCATTCAAGATCAGGCGGCGAAGCCTTGGATATTTCTTTAGTTTTACTTGAGAGAGGTCTTGGACATGGCTTCACAAAATGCCAATCGAGTTGAATCCAAAAAATCTCTTCACCCTACAAAAGAAGAGTTGATTCAAACGGTGGTAGTGCTCCTCGAGGGGACTACCCTCGACCAGATTACGAGCGAACAGGTGCTTGCAATATCTGGCATTTCTCGCGGTTCGCTCTATCACCATTTTGAAGATTTCTCCGAATTACTTGAACTTGCTCAAGTGAGTCGTTTTTCAGAGTATGTGGATAGTTCCATTGACATACTATCGACGATATTTGAATCGTGTCATAGTCGCGCCGAATTAATCGCGCGGGTGAGCCAAACTACACAACATTTTCAGGCAGTAGATTTGGCACAAATGCGTCTAGAACGCCTTACCGCAATTTCAAAAGTGCCCAATAACCCGCGAATGGCACGTGTCCTCGGCGAAGAGCAAGAGCGTCTGACTGAAGCGCTCGAGGATTTGTATCGAGATATCTTGGCCAGAGGGTGGGGCAACTCCCTGATACAACCTCGCACGGCTTCAGTGATCCTTCAAGCCATCACAGTCGGTAGGGCTGTGGATGACTTCACGGTGAATCACGTTGATCAAGAAAATTGGGTAAACGTGATCTCGATGATTATCGAGAACGTAATATTTTCTGGCAACTAACTAAAAAGCGCAACTATTCAGCGGCAGAAGGAACTTCAATCAACTTGGAAGTTTCATCCTGAATTTTCGCAATAACTGGCTTTAATCCCGCAGCGTATTCCTTGGCGTGATGGCCGCAGAAGAGCAACTCTCCACCATTGAGCAATGTGGCGCGAACATACGCCTGAGCCCCACAACGATCACAACGATCAATGGCATTAAGAGGGGTAGGTTCGAGGATCAATTGTTCGGTCATCGAGCGCTCCTTTTCTGTGGTCTAGCTCTCATCTGTTTGGATTTTCATCCAATTGAAATTACATTAGTGGAACATTAAAGCATGGTTGGTTTATTCCCCGCACGAAACAACCGCTTTTTATTCTAATTCACAGAAATAACTGGATTTCTCGTCTCTTAAATAACGAATTGGTGTCAATCTGCCCGATAGCCTTGCGCCTCATGGCAACCGATGATAAAACAACGACGACCGCTAATGGCTATACCGCCAAAGATCTGGCCGTACTCGAAGGACTCGATGCCGTGCGCAAGCGTCCTGGAATGTATATCGGTACTACAGATTCACGTGGGCTTATGCATTGCTTATGGGAAATTATTGATAACTCGGTAGATGAAGCCCTCGCGGGGCATTGCAATAAAATTGAAATAAATCTTGAATCAGATGGATCGGTCGAAGTTCACGATAATGGTCGCGGAATTCCAGTTGATAAAGAGCCCAAAACTGGGCTAACTGGTGTTGAAGTAGTCATGACCATGTTGCATGCAGGTGGAAAATTTGGCGGCGGTTCCTACGCCGCTTCGGGGGGACTTCACGGCGTGGGTGCATCCGTAGTCAATGCACTTGCCTCAAGATTAGATGTTGAAGTTGACCGGGGTGGAAAAATTTATTGGATGTCCTTCCAACGAGGAACTCCTGGAATCTTCGACGGCGATGGTCCAAAAGCTGCCTTTGAAGAGAAGTCCGGATTGCGCATCATCGGTAAGGTCGCGGCCAAGGTCACCGGAACTCGCGTTAAATGGTGGGCAGATAAGCAGATCTTCCTTAAAGAGGCAGAACTATCTATAGAAGATATCTACGCAAGAGCTCGTCAGACCTCATATTTGGTTCCGGGCTTGGAATTGATTGTTAACGACAATCGAGGCACAACTAGGAACAGAAGCTCCGAAACCTTCTTACATAAAGGTGGTATCTCCGAATTTTGCGCATTCTTGCGTCCTGATGATCCGGTAGGTGAGGTTATTCGCCTTACTGGTACTGGGGATTACACCGAAACCGTCCCCGTATTGGACGACAAGGGCCACATGATGCCGACCGAAGTGAATCGCACCATGGGTGTCGATATCGCGATGCAATGGGGAGTCGGTTTTGAAACAACGCTTTCATCTTTTGTAAATATTATTTCAACACCTAAGGGCGGAACTCATACTCAAGGTTTTGATCGAGCGATCACTAAAGCATTTAATGATGCTCTTCGCCAGACAAAGACGTTGAAAAACAATGAGATCGATGTTATTAAAGACGATCTTCTTGAAGGATTGACCGCGGTCATAACAGTCCGGATGTCAGAACCACAATTTGAAGGTCAAACCAAAGAAGTGCTTGGTACCGCCGCAGCCACCAAGATTGTGGCGGCAGTCGTGAGCGATGAATTGAAGAACTTCTTTGCATCGACCAAGCGCATTGATAAAGCTACTGCTCGGGCAATTTTAGAGAAGGTAGCGGCTGCCTCGCGGACTCGAATCTCGGCCAGAGCACATAAAGATTTGCAGCGCCGTAAGAGCGCTCTTGAAAATAGTTCGTTGCCAACAAAGCTCTCCGATTGTCGTTCCGATGACACGGCTCGTACCGAACTATTTATCGTTGAAGGAGATTCTGCTCTAGGTACGACGAAAGCGGCTCGTAACTCAGAGTTCCAAGCGATCTTGCCAATCCGTGGAAAGATTCTCAATGTTCAAAAGGCATCACTTTCGCAGATGCTTGAAAACAATGAGTGTGCCTCTATTATTCAAGTGATTGGTGCAGGTTCTGGCGCATCATTTACATTAGATGACGCCCGTTATGGTCGAGTTATCTTGATGTCTGATGCGGATGTTGATGGCGCGCATATTCGTTGTTTATTGTTGACATTGGTCTATCGATATATGCGGCCAATGATTGAAGACGGTCGAGTTTTTGCTGCTATTCCACCTCTCCATCGAATAGATGTCATCGGAGGCAAACGCGGGGAAGTCCATTACACCTATTCAGACGAAGAGATGAAGAAATTACTTGCCGACCTCACTAAAGCGGGCAAGCGATGGAAAGAACCGGTACAACGGTATAAAGGTTTGGGCGAAATGGATGCCGATCAATTGCGCGAAACCACGATGGATCCAGCGAAGCGGACACTTCGCCGGGTAACAATGAAGGATGCTAAAGCGGCGGAATCAATCTTTGAACTTTTGATGGGCAACGAGGTAGCACCTCGAAAAGAGTTCATTTCTAGCGCTGATATCGATCGCGATCGGATCGACGCTTAAAACCGCGAAGGAGATAATCCAAAAAAAGTTACGCTTGTTAGTCAATGCCAATTCGGGTTCTGCGCGGGGTGGCAAAGTTCTTGGATATCGCCGTTAATTCCGCGGACACTTGAGACTTGATCTTCGCTTCACTTGATAACAAAGTTTTGAGCAAAGCGATCGCAGCGCTTAATTCTTTTTGTTCAGTTTCAAGTTCAAGTTTGCTCACTTTGGTTAAACGGCGTAACGGCATATCTAAGATATATGTTGCCTGTTCGTCTTTGAGTTTGAAGCTCTTTATTAAGGCTTCTTTTGCCGCGGCGGCATCTTCTGATCCGCGAATAATCTTAATAACTTTATCGATATCGATGATCGCCTTTTGCAATCCTTCGACCAGCATTAACCTACCCTCGGCCTTTGCTTTGCGAAATTCAGAGCGTCGCCTAACAACTTCGATGCGATGATCAATAAATACCTGGAGAAGTTCTTTAAGTCCTAGGGTTAAGGGTTTACCTCGTACAAGAGCCACCGCATTGACGGAAAATTGATCTTCCATAGGGGTGAGTTTGTACAACTTTTCCAGAATTTCTTCCGGCTCATAACCATTCTTAATTTCAATAACTACCTTGGTGCCAAGTTGCCCGTCCGAGAGATCGACAATATCTGAAATGCCAAGGATCTTTTTTGCCTTTACTAAATCGGCAATTTTTTCGACGACTTTTTCTGGGCCGATGTTAAATGGAAATTCTGTGATGACAATGCCTTGTTTCCTGGACGTAACTTTTTCGATGACTGCGGTGGCCCTGACCTTAAATGAACCTCGACCGGTGGCATATGCGTCTGCTACGCCCGTTAAACCTATGATTTCACCACCCGTCGGAAAATCCGGGGCAGGGATAAATTTCATGAGCGATTTAAGAGTGGCATTTGGATTATCGATCAGGTGCTTAGCTGCGGCGATGACTTCACCAAGGTTGTGGGGAGCCATGTTGGTCGCCATACCCACCGCAATCCCGGTCGCGCCATTTACAAGCAGGTTGGGAAAGGCAGCCGGGAGCACAAGAGGTTCAAGGAGTTGGCCATCATAATTTCCGGCAAAATCAACGGTATTTTCATCGGTTTCATCGACCATTGCCATCGCGGCGGGAGCCAGCCTGGCTTCGGTATAACGCATCGCGGCGGGGCCGGCATCGAGTGAGCCAAAATTTCCGTGGCCATCAATAAGCGGTAGGCGAGTGGTAAAGGGTTGGGCTAACCGAACCGCAGCATCGTAAATCGCACCATCACCGTGAGGATGTAACTTACCCATCACCTCACCCACAACTCGAGCGCTTTTCACATGGCCTTTGTCCGGGCGAAGGCCCATCTCGAACATTTGGTGCAAAATCCTTCGCTGTACCGGCTTGAGACCATCTCGCGCGTCGGGAAGAGCGCGCGAATAGATAACCGAATATGCGTATTCCAAGAATGAGTCGGACATCTCTTGCGCGACGTCGATATCGACGATCTTGCCGGGGTTCTCTCCAGGTTTTGGGAGAACGGCTTTAGGGGTGCGTGCCATGCGGCGTATCTTGCCACGCAAATTACGGCAGGATGGGGATGTGGCCTTTGGACTAGCAGATTTGTCGCAATCGATCTTCTCATCCCTAGGATTACAGGGGCCCAGCAATCGACTCAACCTTCCTGAATCACAACGAACCTGCCTCCTATTGATTGATGGTTTGGGTTCACGCTCTCTTGATGTATACGGACCGGAATTCCCAATTTTTTCATCGGTGAAAATGCGCAGTGAACTGAATTCGCACTTTCCATCTACAACGGTTACAAATCTGACGAGTTTAGGGACTGGAGAATTGCCAGGTGTTCACGGAATGCTGGGATATACCGTTCGGGTTCCGAATTCTGGAACTCCTGGACGATTGCTTAATGCACTGAAATGGGATGATCGAGTTGACCCACTTTTTTGGCAGAAAATTCCCACGCTCTTTGAGCGGGGGATGGCCAATGGAATCACCGTTACAAATATTGCAGAGAAACGTTATGAAGGTAGTCCATTTACGCAAGCAGCACTTCGAGGTGCAAATTTTGTTGGAGCTAATCGAATGAACGAGATGATTGATGAAACTGTGGTTGCCCTCACCAAGCCACTTTCCTTTTCCTATTTGTATATCAACGCTCTCGATCATGCCGGTCACAACGATGGTGTAGAAAGTGAAAAATGGTTATTAGCTCTAAGCCAAGTCGCCGAATTGATCACTAAGTTATCCCTTGCATTACCCGCAAATACTGATCTTTATATGACTGCCGATCATGGCATGGTAAATGTGGGAGAGAAAATTGTCCTTGGCCAAGATAACGATTTGATGCAGAACGTCACACTGCTCGGTGGGGAACCAAGAGCCAGACATATTTATGTAACGCAAGGTGCAGCCCCAGATATCATCGAGCATTGGCGCGAATATTTAGGGCCACGAGCAACTATTTATTCAAAGGAAGAAGTTATCGCGAAGGAATTGTTCGGACCTATAGTTTCGCAGGATAGCTTTGATCGCATGGGAGATTTCGTTGCAATTGCTAGTGAGGAAGTAATTCTTATTGATCCATCTCGAATTGCGCAGGAGTCTGCGATGGTTGGCCACCATGGTGGCGTTACCGACCTTGAAACAGCTATTCCTCTTCTGAAGGTTCTTTAGAGCCGCCAAACATGATGTCATCCCATGATGGGATTTTTAGCCGTTTTGTCTCATTGCTTGATTGACCGAGATCCAGAGTCTCAATAATTTCGCGCACGGCTACTAAACGTGGCGCAGGTGTTTGTGTCGGATAAACAATTCCATGTGAAGGCGAGACCGACTTTGGTTCTAATTCCTCGCCAGAGATCCAAGCGGCGCCATCATCAAGTGCTTCCAAGTTTCGATTCGCAAGATCAAAGGACCAATTTGCTTCGCTGAAAGACCCATCTTTAGTGGGATAAAGAAGAAGAATGTTCCATGAGCCATCGTCTTCGCGCCAACTATTCCACTCCACCAGGGCCATATCAACGCCTCGTGGCTCGAGTTGGGAAATAGTTGCCGAGACGAGTGTGGGAGCATGTTTTTCTTTACGCAACCCCGCAACCAATGCCAGACTAATGATGTAAGCACGCTCTTGCATGATTGGCCCGGAATACTTTTCGATTTTTTCAGGTGACCAATCTGTGCTTCGAACAATTGAATCAATGCTCTCGCCACTTCGAAGTCTGGCTTGTATCTCTTTAACGCTGACGCTTGGTTGGTCATCCAGTCTTGTGACGGCGACAAGTCTTGATTGGTTAACTAGCGATCGGAGGTGATCGCTGATTCGCAAGGTATGGCTAGCGCCTTCTTGGGATTGCAATTCAAGTGTTGACCCATCATCAGATCGCCCAATTAACCGTAAGTCACTCACGAGCAAAGAGTGCCACACTCATCAAAGAATTTTAGCGATATTTGGAGTCAGAGGCTCAGTGATCTGAAATTCTTCGCCAAGTCCCAAGATAAGGAAGGGTCGCAAGATTTGCGAGGAGTAGACAGGCGACCGGCACAACAAAAGCCTTGCTCGCCCCCTGCGAATCAATGAGGTGACCAGTTAGCGTACCCGGGAGGGCTCCTCCGAGTGAGAGCCCAGCAATCACCCATGAGAGAGTTTCGGTGACTTTCTCAGGCGGGACAGACTTTTCTGCCACGTTGTAACCAGCAACTATTAGCGGTGCGACTCCAACGCCAGAAATAAAGAGTGCGCCGGCGAGCATGACCATGGAATGAATGAAGAAAAATGGCAGGCTTAAAATCAAAATTGCTAGAAGGTTTACTCTAAAACGCGAGGCATCGCTGATCCGCCACTTGATTGAACCATTGAATATTGCCGCTAGCCCGCTTCCTGCGGCCCAGATTGCTAGAACAAGACCGGTATAGGCGGTCGCATGATGTTGTTGCGAGTAGCCGACAACAATCAGGTTAGTGGAACTAAAGAATGCTCCGATAAAAATAAAAGGCAAAAACACCGCTTGAATGATTGGCAATCCCAAAATGAAACCATGTTTTTCGCTCTCACTTTGGCGAAAAGGTGCAGGCTCGGTCGACCTTTGCGAGATGAAAAGGGTTGTGCCAATAGCCATAAAGGAAAATCCCAGGATCATTCCTGAAGCTGGTGAGATAAAAGTTGCCGCTGATGTCGCAACTAACGGGCCAATTATAAAAATTATTTCATCCATGAGGGCTTCATAGGAGTACGCGGTGTTGATCATCACTCGATCTTCGCCCAAATTCCAGAGCCAACGGCGTCTGATAAGTCCGCCAATATTGGGCAGAAAGATCTCCGCCAAGAATATTGCGCTCATCCAAATATATGTTGGGGCATGTTTACTAATGGCGATCAAGAAGATCAGATCAAAACCAATATAAAAAGGAACCGTAAAGCGCAGAACTTTCCGTTGGCCTAAGCGATCGGCATAGCGCGACCAGGTAGGGCTAAAGACTGTCGAAATCAAGGCTGCGCCGGTAGCCACCGTTCCAGCCAACGTGTACGAGTGTTTTACATGAACAATCACAAAAGTAATTGAGAGCAAGGTCATAGAAATCGGAAGTCTGGCAATTGAGCCTGCTATCGAAAACCGTAGCGCTCCTGGTACCGCGAATAGTTTGCGATACGGTGAAAACATACTTAGATTCTATCTATGAAGCAACGCTCGCAATCTGAATTAATTAACGAACTATTGGCGCTCGCTGAAGGGATAGCACAGAAAGTCGGTGAATTTTTAAGCGACCGCCCTGATTCATTTGATATCAATCAGAAGAGTTCGGCGCGTGATTTTGCCACCCACATGGATCATGCCAGTGAAAAAATGATTGTGAGCGCAATCCTTGCCGCCCGACCTGATGATGGAATCCTCGGCGAGGAGGGCGCACATCGCGATTCTGCCTCTGGAATAACTTGGGTGATTGATCCCATCGATGGGACAGTCAACTATTTTTACAACTTACCTGGCTGGAATGTCAGCATTGCTGCGAAAGATGAAGAAGGCGTTTTGATCGGTGTTGTCTACGCCCCAACGCTTAACTCGTTATGGCGTGCCTCGCGCGGAGGAGGTGCGTTCTTAAATGACCGAGTGATTCAATGCAGCGGTGCAAGTGAGTTAAAAGATGCACTCATTGCAACTGGATTCTCGTATGACCTTGATGAACGCGTTCGGCAAGGCGAAAAGATTGCCGCTTTGATCCCTAAAGTGCGCGATATCCGCCGCAATGGCGCCGCAGCCGTTGACCTCTGTCATGTCGCAAGTGGCGCCGTTGATGGTTATTTTGAAATCGGGCTCAAAGAGTGGGATTTAGCTGCCGGTGGCCTGATCGCCAGGGAAGCTGGCGCTCTTGTGACCGGCCGAAAGAGCGCTCCAGCGGGGGAGGCAATGACGATTGCCGCCGGACCGACACTTCACGCGCTCTTAACTGAGGAAATTGGCTAGCGTTGCCCGTCTGTGGCAAGATACGACCTTCAGCACCAGGTTCCTCGTAAGAGGTCCCTATTAAGCGCTCCTCATATGAGGTTCCCATAAGTAAAGGATTATCATGAACGTTTTGGATGCGGTCGATGCCGCCTCGCTCAAAAAGGGCATTATCAACTTCCGCTCTGGCGATGAAATCAAGGTCCACGTTCGTGTTATCGAAGGTGCAAAGAGTCGTATTCAGGTTTTCCAAGGTGTTGTAATTCGTCGTCAAGGCGCAGGCGTTCGTGAGACCTTCACAATTCGCAAACTTTCATATGGTGTCGGAGTTGAACGTACTTTCCCAGTTCATACCCCAGTAATCGAAAAATTTGAAATGGTCCGCCGCGGAGATGTCCGCCGCGCAAAGCTTTACTATCTTCGCGATCTTCGCGGTAAGGCTGCAAAGATCAAAGAACGTCGCGGCGCTAATAATGAATTTATTGTTGAAGAGGTTATGAATCCTGAAGAGGATCTTGTGACAGCTGCTGAGATCTTTGAAGTTTCTGCCGAGGCTCCCGAGACAATTGCAGATCTTCCAGCGGTTGCCCCTGAATCTGCTGCTGAAACAGCAACTGAAGCCGAACAAGCATAACTATTTCTAAGATGCGCCTTCCCAAGAAGGGTTCGCTACTTCGAGAAGTTCCGATCATTGTTGTATCGGCGCTTATTGTTTCAATTCTCATCAAGACATTTTTGGTTCATTTTTTCTATGTTCCTTCGGGTTCAATGCAAAATACATTAGGTATTGGCGACCGAATTGCCGTCAATAAATTTGCCGCGATGTTCAGCGACATCAAGCGCGGAGAAGTTGTCGTTTTCAAAGATCCCGATAATTGGCTTGGAACTGCGCCAGCGCCCACTGGAAATGTAGTAGCTCGCGATCTCAAGCGAGCGCTCGTTGATGTAGGAGTGGTGCCTGATCCAGCCACTCAATATTTGGTTAAGCGCGTTGTTGGTGTCGGCGGAGATCATGTTGTCTGTTGTGATGTCAAAGGTCATTTACAAATAAATGGCACGTCAATCAATGAAAATTATTTGTTCCCTGGCAATACTCCAAGTGATTCTAAGTTCGATGTCACGGTTCCCAATGGATTTATCTGGGTAATGGGTGATCACAGAGCGGCTAGCGCTGACTCAAGGTTTCATACCGATGATATTCATAAAGGATTTGTACCAATCAGTGATGTCGTGGGTCGCGCAGAATTCGTGGTCTGGCCCCTCAACCACCTAACTTTCTTGTCAGTTGGGCATGACCTTTCGAAAGTTCCGGTTAACAAAAAGCCCTGATGCTCGGGATTGAGGCAACGCTTCGGGCTAGTGGTATTCATGCTATTGCCGGTGTTGATGAAGCGGGGCGAGGTCCATGTGCCGGGCCACTCGTAGTTGCTGCCGTTATTCTAAAAAACCCCGATTCCCCTGCGCTCGCCAGAGTTCGCGATTCCAAACTCTTATCGACAAAAGTAAGAGATGAACTCTTTGAAGTTATTAAAGAAGAGTCGGCGTCATATTCGATTATCGAGATTTCACCAGCAGAGATCGATGAGATCGGACTTCACAAATCAAATATTGAAGGCATGAGGCGGGCGACCAATTCACTTTCGGTAACCCCTGAATACGTTCTCACCGATGGCTACGCAATTGAAGGTCTGGTCATTCCAAACCTTGCCGTCTGGAAAGGGGATCAAGTTGCCCCATCAATTAGTGCAGCCTCGATTCTTGCGAAGGTTTATCGAGATCGCATCATGATTGAAATGGATATTAAGTATCCGAGATATGGTTTTGCAAGTCACAAGGGTTATGTGACGGCGACTCATATTGCCGCTCTTAAGGAATTCGGAGTAACAGCAATTCATCGGAAAAGTTTTTCGAATGTGGCAGCGCTCCTTTAATTCACAACCCCCACGCGTCCACAATCTTCAACTAGAAAATAGACAGGCAATGAATTACTGAATTACCTTGCGGGAATGACCAATCGCCTTGCTCAGATCGGTGCTGATGGAGAAACGTTGGTGGCCTCTTATTTAGAATCACGAGGCGCAACAATTGTCGCTAGAAATTGGCGGATAAAAGGAGGTGAGATCGATCTTGTAGCGCGCTTAGATGGGATGCTCTTATTCATAGAGGTTAAAAGTCGTAGCAGTGCAAAATTTGGTCATCCACTAGAGGCGATCGGCCCCGAGAAAGCTTTTAGATTGCAACGCCTAGCTCTGGCATGGATTGCAACGCATGATCAGTGGGGTGCCGATTACCGAATTGATTGTGCTGCAGTTCATTTCCGCCACGGGTTAAAACCGGAAGTCGAATATCGAGCGGGAGTTCTGTAATGCCACTTGCTCGAGTAAAGAGTATTGCCCTAGTTGGCTTGCGAGGTGAAATTGTAGATATTGAGGTTGATATATCTGATGGTCTGCCAGGGTATTCACTTCTCGGTCTGCCAGATGCCGCCTTACTTGAATCTAAAGAGCGAGTTCGTTCTGCGCTCCAAAACTCCGGAGCGCCATGGCCGAACAAGCGGGTGACAGTTTCCCTCTCACCGGCCTGGTTGCCAAAGAGCGGATCTGGCTTTGATCTACCAATTGCGGTCGCTCTTTTGGTTGCACAGGGGTTGATTCCACAGAGTGATCTGATGACTCAGATCTTTCTAGGGGAAGTGGCTCTCGACGGATCCATCAAACCAATTCGTGGAGTGTTGCCTGCCCTTCTTGCCGCTATTGAACGTGGAATTACTACGGCGATTATTCCCGTGTCTAATGCAGCAGAATCAATTGGTGTCGAAGGTATCCGAGCAATTCCAGTTGCGAGGATGAGTGAAGTAATTTCATTTCTAGAAGTGGGCGAAATACCTGACTTTGAAAGCGCCGACCTCGAAGGAGATTCCACGCTCGGAAATAACTTAAGTGAAGTTGTTGGACAGAAAAAGGCGCGCTTTGCACTCGAGATGGCGGCCATCGGTGGGCACCATCTTCTCTTTATAGGTCCGCCTGGCACTGGCAAGACCATGTTGGCCGAACGGATCCCTTCCATCATGCCGCCTTTGACTCGAGCTGAATCTTTAGAAGTGGCGGCAATTCATTCCATCGCAGGTGCACTCTCTGAACGGCGGATAACTTCAATCGTGCCACCCTTTGTTTCACCGCACCACACAACAACAACTACTGCCATGGTTGGAGGCGGCGCGAATTTCATTCGGCCAGGTGCATGTTCGATGGCACACCGCGGCGTTCTTTTTATTGACGAAGCTCCAGAATGTAAGGCGGGAGTTCTGGACTCACTAAGGCAGCCTCTTGAATCTGGATCTGTCTCGATCTCCAGGGTTAGTGGAACGGTGACATTTCCTGCCGACTTTCTCTTAGTTCTCGCAGCTAATCCCTGCCCATGCGGTCGATACAACGGTAAGGGGAGAGCATGTACCTGCTCTTCCTTGCAGATTCGTAAGTATTTGCAACGATTATCTGGACCTCTGCTTGATCGAATCGATATTCGCACTTTCGTGGAGGTTCCATCCCGAACCGAGTTGGCATCGACAGAAGCCGGAGAATCCAGCGAAGATGTCCGTGCCCGAGTTGTGGCAGCCAGGAATATAGCGGCGACAAGATTTATTGGACTGCCATGGCAATTAAATTCCCAGATTCCTTCGAGCCAATTGCGGAATAAATTTCGGGCACGAAAAGAGGGAATGGCTTTTTTGCACGCGCAATTGGATGATGAGCAGATAAGCGCTCGTGGCTATCACAAGGTGTTAAGACTTGCGTGGTCAATCGCTGATCGCGAAGGAGTATCCGTACCCGGTTTACCTGAGGTAGAAATCGCGTATCAACTCAGGCGAGGAGCTGAAGCGTTTTGATGGATCTAGATGCGGTTGCGCATTTAACGTTGCTCTCACTCTTTGAAGGTGGAAATGAATACTGGAGCGGTGAATATTTAAACTACGGTGCGCAATCGCTAGTGGAACGCATAACCGCGGGAGAATATGCTGATTATAAGAAAAGTGGATATAAATTGGCTAGCACACTTCGCGAATTAAATCTCGAATCACTTCACGAGCAAATGGTTGCTTCGAAAGGATTTCTGATCACTCGTCATGATTCCGATTGGCCCGTAAGTCTTGATGATTTGAAAGCACCACCATTTGCACTTATCGGTCGCGGCACAAGAACTGCTCTATCGTCTGTTCGGGAATCGCTTTCGATTGTTGGAACTCGAAATCCTAGTGACTATGGCGTAAGAGTCGCAGGTGATTTCGCGGCAGGTGCGGTCGATCGTGGATGGTCGATCATCAGTGGGGGCGCCTTCGGAATTGATAGCGCTGCGCACAAAGGTGCGATTATCGCCGAAGGTCAGACAATCGCGATACTTGGAGGTGGCGTGAATTCGATCTTCCCTAGCGGCAACGATCGACTCTTTCGCGAAATAATGGAAAATGGTTTACTTCTTTCAGAAGTTCTTCCCAATGTGCATGCCATACCCGCACGCTTCCTAATCAGAAATCGATTGATTGCCGCGATCTCGCGTGCAACTGTCGTAGTTGAAGCGGCCTTTAGAAGTGGTTCACTTCGTACCGCGCGAGATGCCGCAGAGATCTTTAGGCCAGTGATGGCTGTGCCTGGACGAATCAATTCTCCTACGAGTGATGGTTGTCATCGCTTAATCGGTGAGCGAACGGCGGAAATCGTTACCTCGATTGCAGACTGCATGGAGTTGGTAGGCTCACTTGCCGGTTAAATTCGTCGAAATTCGTCGAAACAAAAGCGAGATCCATATTTACGTTATGGCAATGTTATTGTCGATTTGTCATCGAACTATTGACGTAAAAATAAAGTGATGTTAACTTTGATGTCGAAGCGCTTCGATGAATTTAGGTGAGGATGAAATGGCTGCAATAACGATTCAGGACGTAGCCCGCGAAGCTAAGGTATCGATTAGTACAGTCTCTTACGCCATAAGTGGCACTCGACCAATTTCTGAAACCACTCGACTCCGAGTCTTAAATGCCGCTAAAAAACTTGGTTATCACGCAAACAGTCCGGCAACCGTATTGGCATCTGGGCGATCAAAAGTTTTTGCTCTCATGCTGCCAGCGATACAAGGAGGGCTTTCGCACAGCCAGCTCGTTTTTTTTAGAGAACTTTCCAAAGTTGCCCGTGAGGCAAACTATCGAGTTCTTTTAGTACATAACGAAGATCAATGTGATGAAATTGTAGAACTTTGGAAGTCTAAAGCTGTCGATGCATTCATCATCATGGAAGTCGCAGTCAGCGATCCCCGAATTGACCTACTAAAGGCGATGAAGGTGCCTTTTGTAAGCATCGGCCGTACGGACGATACGACGAGGCTGAGATCAGTAGATATAGATTTTGCATTGGTGGTTGCTAATGGGTTGCAGTATTTAGACGATTTGAATCATAAACACGTTGTTTATTTTGGTTTTGAGGAAGAAAGATTCTCAGTGGGATATGGGCCATCAGTGAGGTCAAAAGAGGGTTTCTATTCGAGGGCTCAAAGTTTACATATGAAATCTCAGTACTTATCCATTCCCGCAGATCCCATTAAGGCTATGCGACGGGCCAAATCATTATTTACGAAGAATCCAACTATTGACGGTGCAATCATTCAGAATGAAAGTTCACTTTCTGGAGTGATTGCCGCAATTGAGGAGAGTGGAAAGAGAATTCCTGAAGATATTTCCATCCTTGCATTTTCCGATACCTCATTTTTTGAAGGTCAATATAAAAATATTAGTTCTCTAAATTTGCCAGTTCGCGAAATGACTGCCGCCGCGTTTCAATCCCTCACCGATGAGTTATCTAACGAACGCACACTCAAAGTCGAGACGATTACTCTCGGTTCGGCAATTTATGAGAGAGGGTCATGCCTCAAGAGATAATCGGCAAAACCAATATACAAGAGTTAGAAAAATCTAGAGAGGAAGTAAATATGAGTACAGATAGAAAACCGATTCATGTCACCGTTTGGGGAGAAAACCGACACGAACAAGTTGAGGAACGAGTTCGGCAGAACTATCCGCAGGGAATGCACACCGCAATTTCCGAGGGGATTAAGGAGAATTTAGGGGATGAGTGCGTAGTTCGCGTTTCACTTTTGGACGATCCTGAGCATGGATTGACAGAGGAAATATTGCGCGATACCGATGTTTTAACGTGGTGGGGCCACGCTGCTCATGCTGAGGTAAGCGATGAGGTTGTTGAGCGCGTTTTCAATCATGTTAGTCAAGGAATGGGGCTAATTGTTCTACATTCGGGCCATTGGTCAAAAATCTTTATGAAATTGATGGGCACATCGTGCACGCTTCGATGGAGAAGTGAGCACGATCGCGAGCTTATTTGGACCGTGAATCCGTCGCATCCAATAGCCGATGGAGTCCCCAATCCTCTGATCATTGAAGAGGACGAGATGTACGGCGAGTTTTTTGATGTTCCCGCTCCAGATGAACTGATATTTATCAGCTCTTTTTCCGGCGGCGAGGTATTTCGTTCCGGAATGACCTACCGCAGAGGATATGGAAAGATATTCTATTTCCGTCCCGGAGATCAGGATTATCCAACTTATTATCATAAAGATGTTCGCAAAGTTATTTCTAATGGCGTGAAATGGGCCAAATCCGACTTTGAGGATCGCAAAGTTCCCATTCTCCTGCGCTACGACACAGATGATTTTTTCAATGGAAAACTTTATTCGGGGCCGATGGATAATCAGCATGAATGATTTCTCGCAGATTTCTGCGAATGAGCCGCTTCGGCTTGTCTTGGTAGGGGCAGGGTCCATGGGCAATGACTGGATCACTGCCATAAGTCAAAATTCCGAAGTGAAGCTCGTTGGAATCGTTGATGTTGTAAAAGAGATGGCGGATAAAGCGAAATCTACTAATGGACTTTTGGATGCCATCACAGGAAATGATTTTCTTGAAGTCGCAGGAGAAACTCATGCGGATGCAATAATAAATGTGACTACGCCGAGCGCGCATTTAGACATCACCGTCCGGGCGCTGCTTAATGGATATCAAGTCTTAACTGAAAAACCAGTAACGGAGGATTTGAAGCAGGCACACATTGTGGTAGCAGCCGCAGAACAGACGAGCAATCTTGTAATGGTAAGTCAATCTCGTCGTTGGAATTCACAGGTTTTTGAATTTCGCCAGATGATTGATTCGCTCGGGACAAAAGGAATTCTCAACTGTTTATTTTTTAGGGCATCAAAATTTGGTGGGTTTCGAGAATCGATGGAGTCTCCGCTGATTCTAGATATGGCTATTCACATGTTTGATAATGCTCGATTCTTACTTAACTCAAATGCTAAAACTGTGTATTGCCAAGAATTTAACCCCGATTGGAGTTGGTATAAGGGAAATTCCGGGGCTTCGACTATTTGCGAGATGGATAACGGGGCAATTTTTACATTTACCGGCAATTGGTCAAGTCCTGGCGCCGAAACTTCATGGGACTCAGACTGGCGATATAGCGGTGAATTGGGCTCGGCAACTTGGGATGGTGATAATCGCCCCACTAGAGATGGGTTGGGCGTATTTGATTACCACAAACCCTTTGAACAGAGTGGCATATCGGAGTCTCTTTCCCAGTTCGTGAACGCCTTAAAAACTAACCGGGCGCCCATGGGTGAGGTGCGTGAAAATATTGAAAGTTTGGCCATTGTGCAGGCGGCTCTCGAGTCCTCCCGAACCAAACAGGTTGTTATCATTGATGATCTTTTGGAGCGTGCTTTAGAGAGCGCAATCAAAGAAAATGAATATCCGGAATTGAAAGTATGAAGGAGAATATCAACGTTGCGATGGTGGGGTATGGCTTTATGGCCAAAGCGCATTCGCACGCATTTCGATCATTAGGAGCGTTTTACCCGGAACTTCCAAGCGTTAATATGACGACGATATGTGGCAGGAATGCAGAAG
>Ga0207933_1001200_pt1 | contig 20743 bp, 20 predicted proteins | sample NGESurdeep092012_4_FD_184488 | JGI IMG/M metagenome (GOLD analysis project Ga0207933, IMG submission 184488) | Arctic peat soil microbial communities from Barrow, Alaska - NGEE Surface sample F53-3 deep-092012 (SPAdes) | ecosystem: Environmental > Terrestrial > Soil > Wetlands > Peat ...
TCGTGACGAGCACTTCGCTCACGGTTCCTGCGCGCGGCGCGCTGATGACGTGCTCCATCTTCATCGCCTCCATCACGACCAACGTCTCACCGACGTTGACGTGTTGACCGGCGTTGACGCGGACGTCGAGAATGAGACCGGGCATAGGCGCGTCGAGACCTCCGGGCGTGACCTCGGCGTGCACGACGTCAAAGCGCGGGACGATCGAGAAAGCCACGGTGCCGCGCAGAATCTGCACGTAGAGATGACCGCTTGCTTCGGTCACGCGCGACGTGGCGCGGTATCCATTGAGCTCCAGATCAATTGCCGTATCGCTCCAATGATGGACTCGAGCGGCTCCGTGGGTGCCGAGGTCGAACGATCCGTCGCGACGCGACGCGTACTCGACGTCCATCTGTTGGTGACCGAATCGCAACGACGTGCGCTGGCGAGGGAGTCGAGCGTTGCGCCAACCGCTCGGGACGTGTTCGAGCACCGCGGCGTTCGCTCGGTGCTCGCCCTGAAGCCAGAGCGCGCCCGCGCACGCGGCCGCGACAAGCTCCTCCTCGCAGAAGAGAAGCTCACGGGGGATATCGAATCGCTCGATGAAATCGGTGGTCGTGTCGCCCGCGAGAAAGTGCTCGCTGCGAAGGCTGGCCACTAGGAAGTCGCGGTTCGTCGTCACCCCGCCGAGGTGCAGTCGCTCAAGGGCGCGCGCGAGTGTCGCTGCGGCCTCGACGCGCGTGGGAGCGTGCGCGATGACCTTCGCGAGGAGGGGATCGAACGCGACGGTGACGACGGAACCTCGTTCGACACCGCTTTCCCAGCGGACCAACGGCTCGCCGGGAGTCTCGAACGCGAAGAGGGTGCCCGTGGCCGGAAGGAAGCCCACGCTCGGGTCCTCGGCGCAGAGGCGCACCTCGATGGCGCTCCCGGAAAAGTGAACGTCGTCTTGCCCGTAGCCGAGGCGCTCGCCTTGCGCGACGCGCAGCTGCTCTCTCACGAGATCGATGCCCGTCACCTCTTCCGTGACAGGGTGTTCGACCTGGAGACGCGTGTTCACCTCGAGGAAGTAGAAGTCACGGGTCTCGTCATCGACGAGGAACTCGACGGTTCCTGCGGACTTGTAGCCAATCGCTCGAGCGAGATCGAGTGCCGCCGCACCCATGGCACGGCGCAAGTCGTCGTTGACGATGGGAGATGGTGACTCTTCGACGAGCTTCTGATGGCGACGCTGGATCGAGCAGTCGCGCTCACCAAGGTGAACGAGATTGCCGTAGCGGTCACCAAGAATCTGAATCTCGACATGACGCGACGAGGCGACGTAGCGCTCGAGGAAGATTCGATCATCGCCGAAACCGCTCTTCGCTTCTCGTCGCGCTGCGGCGACTGCTTCGTCGAGTTGCGACGCGTCGGTGACGACGCGCATCCCTTTGCCCCCTCCGCCAGCGACGGCCTTGACCAGGAGGGGATAGCCAATGCTCTCGGCGTCGTTGGGATCCTCACTGGACGCGAGGACCGGAACGCCCGCTCGGACTGCGAGTTTTTTCGCGGCGAGTTTGTCGCCCATCGCGTCGATGACCCGAGGCGACGGGCCGATCCACACGAGGCCGGCCGCTTCGACGTTCGCCGCGAAGTCGCCGTTCTCGGAGAGAAAACCGTAGCCGGGATGGATGGCCTCGACACTGCTCATCTTGGCGGCCGCGAGAATCGCCTCTCCGTCCAGGTAACTCGTGCTGAGTCGCATGGCGACGTCGGCTTCACGAACGTAGGGCGCGTCGGCGTCGGCGTCGACGTACACGGCGACGCATCGCAGTCCCATCGCCTGCGCGCCACGAATGACGCGCCGCGCGATCTCTCCGCGATTGGCCACCATGATGGTTGAGAACGTCACAGTCGAAAGACCCCGTAACTCGTTGCACCCTCGACGGGGCGACTTCGCACGACGGAAAGACAGAATCCAAGAACGGTTCGGGTGTCGCGGGGATCGATGATCCCGTCGTCACTGACGGCGCCGGTCGCCGCGAGGGCCAACGAGCCTTTTTCTTGCGAGGCCTCGACCATCGCGACGATGTTGGCGTCCTCCGCCTCGTCGAAGGGGAGCCCCTTTCGCTCGGCCTGTGCGCGACGTACCTGGGACATCACGCCCGCGATCTGTTTGGGCCCCATGACGGCCACCTTCGCGGTGGGCCAGAGAAAGGTGAAGCGATTGTTAAACGCGCGCCCGGACATTCCGTACGTCCCCGCGCCGTACGACGAGCCGATGATCACGGTGAGGTGGGGCACGGTGGAGTTCGTCACCGCGTTCAGCATCTGCGAGCCCTTCTTGATGATGCCGTCGGCTTCCGCTTCCTTGCCCACCATGTAGCCCGTGATGTTCTGCAAGAAAATGAGCGGAACGTCGATTTGATTGCACAGCTGAACGAACTGTCCGGCTTTTTCCGCTGCGTGAGGATGGATGACACCGTTGTTACCGAGGATACCGACGGGGTAGCCATGGATGCTCGACCAGCCGCAGACGAGCGTCGAGCCGTAGCGAGTCTTGAACTCTTCAAAGCGTGAGCCGTCGACGACGCGCGCGATTACGTCGCGGACGTCGACGCTTTGGCGAAGGTCGCGACTGACGATGCCGAGGAGTTCTTCGGTGTCGTAGACGGGTTCATCGTTCTCGAGTGACGCGTCTGGACCTTTCTTTCGCCAGTTCAAATGCGACACCACTTCGCGACAGAGGCGAATCGCGTCCATTTCGTCCTCGGCGAAGTAGTCGCCGAGCCCCGAGACCTCCGTGTGCATGAGCGCGCCGCCCAGCGTCTCGTCGTCGGACTCTTCGCCCGTCGCCATCTTCACCAGGGGAGGACCCGCGAGGAAAATCTTCGACTGATCCTTGACGAGGATGTTGTAGTCCGACAGTCCGGGTTGATACGCGCCGCCCGCCGTCGAGGAACCAAAGACGACGCTGACGGTGGGCACACGCATCTTCGAGAGTTCGATGAGGTCGTAGAAGAATCGTCCACTTTCGGCGAAGTGGCCCGTCTGCATGCGTCCGCCGCCCCCGTTACCCACGCGAAGATCAGCGCCAGCCGACTCGACGAAGCTGACGTAGGGGATCTGGTTGTCGCGAGCAATCTCCAAGGCCCGCATCCATTTTTTTGCGGAGTACAACGTGAGCGCACCGCCGAGGACGGAGGGGTCGTTCGCCATGATCAGGCACTCGGTGCTCGCGATGACGCCGATCCCGACCACCATGCCGCCACCGATCGTGTAATCCGAGTCGTAGCCCGCCAGTGCAGAGATCTCGAGGAACGGAGAGTCCGGATCGAGCACGTTGGCGATGCGCTCGCGGACGGGCAACTTGCCCCGCGAGCGCATCCTTTCCATTGCCTTTTCTCCTCCGCCGGCTTCGGCTTCGTCGAGAAGTTGGTCAATAACGCCGAGCTGTTCGAGCATGTCGGCACGGTTCTTTAAGAAGGAATCCGAAGACGTGTCGAGCGTCGAGGCGAGCGGCGGCGCGAGCAGAACGTGCTTCATGGGCAAAGCCTAGTTACGTGTTGAAGACGAAAACCTGGGCTCGCGAGAGGTCGACGTTCGGCGACGTTGGCGTCGACACGAGTTCCACCGGAGCCGTGTTACTTCGTCTGGGATAGGAGAAGTACGACAGGTATGGTGGAGTCAATGCGCATCGCTCTGGGTTCAGATCACGCCGGTTACAACCTCAAGACTCTTCTGAAGGCCACGCTCATCGGCTGGGGCTACGACGTGCTCGATCTCGGGACCGACAACGCCAGTGAACCCGTGGACTACCCGGACTTCGGTGCCGCGGTGGGACGGGCCGTCGTGTCGGGCGACGCCGAACTCGGCGTCGCCTGTTGTGGTTCGGGCATCGGCGTCGCGATCGCCGCCAACAAAGTGCCGGGCGTTCGAGCGGCGGTCGTGCACGACGTCACCTCCGGTCACTTGGCCCGCGAACACAATCACGCCAACGTGCTCTGTCTGGGTGAGCGGTTCGTGGGAACGGTCGTCGCTGTAGAGACCCTGGAGGCGTGGCTGAACGCCACGCCGCAGCCCCGACACGATGGCCGGATCGAAAAACTACGCGAACTCGACTACGAGTTGGCGCGTGAGGAGAAGTAGTTACGTGGGATCATCGCCCTTAGACGCCTGGATCGCCAACGACGACGAGATTACGTCGCTCTTATCAGCGGAGTGGGATCGTCAGACCACCGCCGTGCAACTGATCGCGAGCGAGAACTTCGCGTCGCCTTCGGTGTTGGCAGCTGCCGGATCGATTCTGACCAATAAGTACTCCGAGGGATATCCCGGGCGTCGCTATTACGGCGGAAACTACGTCGTCGACGAAGTCGAGGACCTGGCCCGGCGACGCCTCACCGCGCTCTTCGGCGCCGATCACGCGAACGTCCAGTCCCACAGTGGCGCCAACGCCAACGTGGCCGTGTACGAGGCGCTGCTCGACGCCGGTGACACGATCCTCGCCATGCGGCTCGACCAAGGTGGCCACCTCACGCACGGTTCTCCGGCGTCCATCACGTCGAAGTTTTGGAAGTTCGTCTCCTACGGCGTGACGCCACGCTCGGACGACCCAGACTCGCCTGGCGAACTTATCGACTTCGACAATGTCCGCGAACTGGCGTTACAACACCGACCGAAACTCATCGTTGCCGGCGCGACGGCGTACTCCCGACGGATCGACCCGGCGCCCTTTCGTGAGATCGCCGACGAAGTGGGTGCGATGTTGATGTTCGACTCCGCGCACGTCGCTGGTCTCATCGCGGGTGGTTCGCACCCCAATCCCGTGCCCTACGCGGACGTCGTGACGTTCACCACGCACAAGACGCTGCGCGGTCCACGCGGGGGCGCGATTATCTGTCGAGAAGAGCACGCGAAGAAGATCGACTCGGCGGTCTTCCCGGGCCAGCAGGGCGGTCCCCTCGAGCACGTCATCGCCGCGAAAGCAGTCGCCTTCAAGGAAGCGAGCCAACCCAGTTTCTCCGTCTACACCGAGCAGATCATCGCGAACGCCAAGGCCTTCGCCCAGGCGCTCGCGAACGAAGGCTTTCGCATCGTGTCGGGAGGCACGGAGAATCACATGGTGCTGTTGGACTTACAAGAGTTCGACGCCGAGCTCACGGGTAAGATCGCGCAAGAGGTCCTCGACCGCGCGGGCATCACGACCAATCGCAACACGATTCCGGACGATCCGCGCAGCCCCTTCGTCACGTCGGGACTTCGTGTCGGAACGGCAGCGGAGACGACCGCCGGCATGAAGGAAAACGAGTTCGAGACCATCGCGACGTTGATGTCTCGAGCACTTCGCAAGCGTGACGATGACGACGCACTCGTTGAAGTACGCAACGACATCGCGGCACTGTGCGCCTCCTTCAACCCGTACGCGAACTTTACGAAGTAGTTCATGGGCAATATTGCCGCGTACCTCGCCGTCATTGTGGTGGGTGCCCTTGTCACTCTGATTGCGAATAGGCCCGCGCGCGCGATCTCACTGCGCGTGGGTTACGTCGCCATGCCGGACGAACGCAAGGTCCACAGCAAGGAGACGCCGTACGGCGGCGGTGGTGCCATGTTGGTGGGCTTTTGCATCGCCCTGCTCTTCGCCTTTCTAATCCCATCACTGCGTAGCGTCATCACGTCGTCGCACGAGATGCTCGGCGTGTTGCTCGCGACCGGCGTCATCTTCGTCGTCGGCGTCGTCGACGACTTTCGCGAGATGAGCGCACCCGCGAAGGTGGCCGGACAGTTCCTCGCCGCGTCGATCCTCTACTTCAGCGGCGCCACCATGTACCAACTCAAGTTGCCCTTCGCGGGCTTCGTCGTCTTGGGTCCGTCGATTCTTCCGGTGATCACGGCGGTGTGGGTCTTCGCGTTGTCGAACGCCGTCAACCTCATCGACGGACTCGACGGTCTGGCGGCCGGCATCGTGGGTATCGCGTCAGGGACGCTCTGTCTCTACGGACTTCGCCTCGAGCGTCTTGGCCTGCTGCCCGTCACGAACGTCGGTCCGTTGATCGCCGCACTCACGTGTGGCATCTGCATCGGATTCCTTCGCGACAACTTTCACCCCGCGAAACTCTTCATGGGTGACGCCGGCGCGTTGATGCTCGGGCTCTTGATGAGCGCTTCGACCATGGTGATCGGCGGCCGGACCCCGCCGGCCAGTGGCGTGACGTTCTTCTTCTTCGCCCCCCTCTTGATCCCGGTCTTCATACTGGGTGTTCCGCTCGTTGACGCCGTGTGGGCCTTCGCGCGACGAACGGCCTCGGGGCAGGGCTTTCACACACCTGATAAGAACCACATCCACCACCGTCTCATGCGCCTCGGCCACGGCCATCGCCGCACCGTCATCATCCTCTGGGCCTGGACGGCGCTGCTCTGCGGGTTCGTGTTGTTGCCACTCTTTGACACCCGGGCCAACGTCTTCATCCCGCTCGGGGTGGCCGTCCTCGTCATCGCTCTCTTCACGTGGTTCAGCCCCCTGCGCTGGCGACTTCGACGTCGTCGCGAAGGGGCCGACGTCACCGACGAAGTCGTCTCCCCGTGAGTTCACCTGGTGGCGACAGACCTCCGGGCGACTCGGACCAGGACAAATCGACGATCAAGAACTTGCCGGGTCTCGCGGCGTTCGCGACCATGGGCACGATGATCGCCAGTTGCCTCGCCGTCGGTGTTGTCCTAGGTCTCTGGCTCGACCGGGTCTGGGGGAGCGCTCCTTGGGGTCTTCTAATGGGGATAGTGTTAGGAACGGTCGCGGCCGTGGCGAGTGTAATGAAACTCGTTCGACGCTTCCTCTAAAATTGACCGTCCGTGCTAGAAAACCTGCCCGCAAATACCCTCCCACGTCTTCTGCGCCGAACCACCCTGTCGGCAATCGCCGTCGGCGTCGTGGGCTTTCTGGTCGCTATTTTCGTCGCCCCGCCGCTCGCGGCCCTGGGAGTCGCGCTCGGCGTGGGTCTCGCGATACTCAACCTTCGATTCCTTGACGCCCAAGCCGCTCACGTGGAACTTCGTGGCGAACAGAGTACGAAGGCCGTTCGTCGTCAAATCGGTGGAAAGACCACGCTGCGCCTCGCTGGCGTGACGGTCCTGATTATTGGCGCCGTCTTTCTCAACGCCCCCCTGGGAATCGGTATTGTGTCAGGGCTTGTTCTTTATCAAATCGTCTTCGTCATGAACGTGCTGCGGGTCATGGCGAACCAGGGAGGCATGTAGTGGGATTGCTGATGGCGTCGGGGAATATCAGTGTCGGCGTGCACCCCGAGGCGCACGTCTTCGGTCTCACGATCGACACCGATATCGTCACCTCGACGCTGCTAGCCGCCGCGATTCTCCTCTACATGGGCTTTCGCGTTCGCTCCAAGGTCACCGACGGTGTACCTGGGAAACTCCAGCTCATGTGGGAACTCCTCGTAGAGCAGGTGAACGACCTCGCTGACTCCGCGATTGGACCGAAGGGTCGTCGATTCGTTCCGATTGGCGTTTCCCTCTTCCTCTTCATCTTGATTTGCAACTGGATTGGCTTCATCCCCTCGGCACTGCACCCAGGCGTGTCGGCCGAGATCCTTCCCGCACCGACGAGCGACGTGAACCTTCCCCTCGCGATGGCACTCTTCGTCATCGCCTGGGTCCACATCGAGTCCTTCCGCGCCCGAGGAATTCGTGGCTATTTCCGGCACTACAAACAGCCCTACCTGGCGCTCACGCCCATCAACGTCATCGAAGAGATCACAAAGCCCATCACCTTGACCTTCCGACTCTTCGGCAACTTGTTCTCCGGTGGTCTCATGATCGCGGTCATGGTCTCGCTGCTGCCGATCTTCGTCTCACCTCTCGGCGAACTCGTATGGAAGCCCTTCGACCTCTTTATCGGGCTTATCCAGGCGTACATCTTTATGTTGTTGACGGTTCTGTACTTCGCGTTCGCTACGAGCCACGAAGAACACGAACCGGTTTTAGAGCCCTCGCATTAACAAACCCAGGAGGAAATGATTCATGGCAAATACAGACACTGTCGCTAGTGCGGTACGCATCGCGGGCGCCCTCGTTGGTGGCGGTCTCGCCCTCGGCGGCGGCGCTATTGGTGCGGCGATCGGTGACGGTTTGGCCGGTAGCCAGACCATCGCGGCGATCGCGCGTCAGCCCGAGATCGAAAACAAGGCACGTCAGTACTTCTTCTTGACGGTGGGCCTGGTGGAGGCGATGTACTTCATCAACCTGCTGTTCATGGTCGTCTTCGTTTACGTCTTCGAGAAGCACTAATTCGATCGTGACGTTCCAATTCGGGAGCGTCACGAGTGTTGAACATTAAGAAAGAAGGTCTCACGAGATGGTTGCGACGTCAATCTTCCTGCTACCCAACGGTACGTTCGTCGTAGAACTACTGGTCGTAGCGGTCATATTGTTCCTCATGACGAAGTACATCTTGCCGCCCCTCAACCGAGCGATGGAGGGTCGACAAGAGAAGATTCGTAGCGCCCTCGCGGCGGCTGACGCCGCACGGGCCGAAGCAGCAGTCGCCGCCGACGAGCGCGCGAAGGTGCTCACCGAAGCGCGCGAGCAGGCTCGCGTCATCGTCGCGGGTGCGCAAGAGACCTCGGACCGTCTGAAGGCCGAGGCCGGTGGGCGCGCGCAAGTGGAGTACGACCGCATCGTGGCCACGGCGCAAAGTGAAGTCGTCGCTGCTCGTCAGCACGCCGTCGACGAAGCGTCGGCGCGCATTGGCGAGATCGTCTTCGACCTCGTCTCCAAGATCGTCGGACGTGAGGTCGACCAGAGCACGCACGACGACCTCGTGCGTGAAGCCGTCGCCGCACTCAACGCCGAAGCCACCAAGGGATCGAACCACTAGTTATGCTGCCCAAGCTCGAAGGATTCGCGGCCGCCCTCCTGGGCCGACTTGACACGACCGCGCTCGCGACGGTCGTGAGCGACCTCGACGCGCTTGAAACGACGGTTCAGACCCGCGGCGACCTCAGTGCCGTGTTGACCGACACGTCGATCTCGAACGTCGCGCGCGGCCAAGTCCTTCGCGACCTTTTGACCGGCAAAGTGAGTGCCGACGCCCTACGACTGAGCGTCTACGCCGCCGAGTCGGTGCCGGCCCAAGAAGTACCACGCTCCGTCGATGAGTTGGCGCACGTCGCGCGCACGCTCCAAGAGAGCGGCACCTTTCACCACGCGGGACTCGGCCTCCTCGACGCCCGTCGTCGGGTGGCGGGCTACGCCGACGCGCTGCTTGACGAGACGGACACGGAGAGTTTCTCGTCGATCGAGGACGACCTCTTTCGATGGGCTCGCACCGTCGAAGGCAACGCCGACCTGCGCCACCTCCTGCTTGACCGTGACGCACCGATTGAGGCTCGTCTAGGTCTCACCGATCAACTCCTCGAGGGCAAAGTCAACCCCGTCTCACTCGCGCTGGCTCGTTTCACGGTCCTCGGCGGGCGACCACGCGACGTCGTCGGAACGTTGGACTTTCTCGTGAACTACGTCGCGCAGGCTCGTGACTGGCGCGTCGCGCGCGTGCACACCGCTCGTTCACTGAACGCCACGAGTCAGAGCGAACTGGTCGGCTCGCTCAGCGCGTTGACCGGCAAGAGCGTCGAACTACAGATCGCCGAAGAGCCCGACTTGCTGGGCGGCGTCCTCGTCGAGATTGGCGATCTGCGCCTCGACGCCACCACCCGCGGTCGGCTGGGCGCGCTGCGTGACGCTGTCGCGTCGGGTCGAATCCTCGAATCCGTTGTAAATCGAAATGACTAAGAAAAGGAATGCTTGATGACTGAGCTCACTATTAGTGCTAGCGAGATCACTGAGGCACTGCGCAAGCACGTGACCGAATTCAACCCGGCCGTCGAGGCCGAGCAGGTCGGTCGCGTCGTCGAGGTCGGTGACGGCATCGCGCGCGTGTCGGGACTGCCGTCGGCGAAGGTGAACGAACTCCTCGAGTTCGAAGACGGCACGGTCGGACTCGCGATGAACCTTGACGAGGAGACCATCGGCGCCGTCGTGCTCGGCTCGGTCGACAAGATCGAAGAAGAGCAGGTCGTGCGCTCGACGGGTCGCATCCTTTCGATGCCCGTGGGTGACGCCCTCCTCGGACGGGTCGTGAACGCCTTGGGCGAGCCCATCGACGGCAAGGGACCGCTCGTCAACCCCAAGCACCGTCGCATGGAGATCCAGGCCCCGGGCATCACGGGCCGTCAGCCCGTGAGCGAACCGCTGCAGACCGGCATCAAGGCCATTGACGCGATGACGCCCATCGGCCGTGGACAGCGCGAGCTCATCATCGGTGACCGCAAGACCGGCAAGACGACGGTCGCGATCGACACGATCTTGAACCAGAAGGGCCAGGGCGTGAAGTGCATCTACGTCGCCATTGGTCAGAAGAACTCGTCGGTGGCCCAGACCGTGAAGACCCTCGAGGACTTCGGCGCGTTTGAGTACACCGTCGTCGTCGTCGCGGGCGCCGGCGACCCGGCACCCTTCAAGTTCCTCGCGCCCTACGCCGGTTGCGCCATTGGCCAAGAGTGGATGGAAGCGGGCGAGCACGCGCTCGTCGTCTACGACGACCTGTCGAAGCAGGCCGAAGCGTATCGACAGATTTCCTTGCTGCTGCGTCGTCCACCGGGTCGTGAGGCCTACCCCGGCGACGTGTTCTACCTCCACAGCCGCCTCCTCGAGCGCGCCGCGAAGTTGAGCGACGAACTCGGCGGGGGATCGCTGACGGCCCTGCCGATCATCGAGACCAAGGCGGGCGACATCTCGGCCTACATTCCGACGAACGTCATCTCCATCACCGACGGCCAGGTCTTCTTGCAGTCCGACCTCTTCTACTCGGGCGTGCGCCCCGCGATCGACGTGGGTAACTCGGTGTCTCGCGTGGGGGGCGCGGCGCAGATCAAGGCCATGAAGACGGTCGCGGGTACGCTCAAGATCGACTTGGCGCAGTTCCGCGACCTCGAGTCCTTCGCGACCTTCGGTTCGGAACTCGACAAGTCGTCCCAGCAACAGCTCGACCGTGGCTACCGCTTGACCGAACTGCTGAAGCAGGGTCTCAACGCGCCGGTCCCCGTCGAAGAGCAGGTCGTCGTCATCTACGCGGGAACCCGAGGATGGCTCGACACGATTCCCGTCTCCGACGTCGTTCGCTTCGAAGCGGAGTTCCTGACCGACCTTCGCGCGAAGCACGCTGACCTGCTGGCGCAGATCCGTGACACCAAGGCGTTGAGCGATACCGACACCCTCGACGCCGTGTTGAAGTCGTTCCTCGACAGCTTCGCACCTAGTAACTAGAGAACACCGAGAGAGAAAGGAGGGATCATGGCCGGTGGACAAGAACGAGTTCTACGTCGACGTATCAAGTCGGTGCAATCGACGCGCAAGATTACAAAGGCGATGGAGCTCATCGCGGCCGCGCAGATCCCTCGGAGCCTGGCGCGCATCATCGCCAATCGACCGTACCGTCTCGGTATGCAACGCATCATCCTCGAAGCGGCCCTCGGCGACCCCGCGGGTGCGGCCAAGTTGTTGGCGCTGCCCGAAAAGGTGGACGTGGCCATCGTGCTCGTCATCACGGGCGACCGCGGACTCTCGGGTCCGTATAACAACGCGACCCTTCGCGCCGGCGAGCGCCTGGTCACGAAATTGCAACGCGAAGGTGCGCAGGTTCGGCTGTTCTGCGCGGGGAAGAAGGCCGCCGCCTACTTCCGTTTCCGCGGCCTCGAGGTCGAAGAGAGTTTCGTCGGCTTCGTCGACCGTCCGACCTTCGCCGACGTGCAACTCGTCGCCAGTCACCTCGCCAAGCCCTACCTTGACGGTGAGGCTCAACAGATCCTCATGGTCTCGATGCGCTACCTGTCGGCGGGATCCCAGGCGGTCGACGTGCAACAACTCTTGCCTCTCGTGCTGCCCGAACTTCCCGTCGACGACAAGCCGGCGACGCTGAAGGGCTACACCGAGTTCGAACCCGAAGTCGAGAAGTTGCTCTACTTCTTGGCGCCTCGGGCGCTCGAGAGTGAGATCTACTCGGCCCTGCTCGAAGGAGCCGCGTCATTTCACACAAGTCAGCAGCGCGCCATGGCCGCCGCGACGGACAACGCCGACGAACTCGGCCAGACGCTAACGCGCGTAATGAACCGAGCTCGCCAGGATTCGATTACGACCGAAATTATGGAAATCGTGGGCGGCGCCGAAGCGCTCCGCTCGGGAAAGTGAGAATCAAATGACCGTGGCTCCCGAAAAGACCAAGCTCGAAACAGGTCGCGTCGTCGCGATCGCCGGACCCGTCGTGGACGTGGAGTTCCCACCTCACGCGCTGCCCGAGATCAACCATGCCGTGGAGATGGACATCGAGCTCGAAGGTCAGACCATCACCGTCGTCGGTGAGGTCGCGCAGCAGATCGGCGAAGGTCGCGTGCGCTGCGTGTGCATGAAGCCCACCGACGGTCTCGTGCGTGGTGCCCTCGTGCGCCAGAGTGGACGAGGCATCTCGGTGCCCGTCGGTGACGCGGTGCTCGGTCACGTCTTCAACGTCATTGGTGAGTCGCTCGACACCGACGACATCGGTGCCGTCGAGGACCACTGGGAGATCCACCGCGACGCGCCCGCCTTCGACCAGCTCGAACCGCGCGCAACGATGTTCGAAACCGGCATCAAGGTCGTCGACCTCCTCGCTCCCTACGTTCAGGGCGGCAAAATCGGACTCTTCGGTGGAGCGGGTGTTGGCAAGACCGTGTTGATCATGGAGATGATCCGACGCGTCGCTGAACAGCACGATGGCGTGTCGGTCTTCGCCGGCGTCGGTGAACGTACGCGCGAGGGCACTGACCTTCTGCTCGAGATGCGTGAGTCCGGCGTTATCGAAAAAACGGCGCTGGTGTACGGCCAGATGGACGAACCGCCGGGCGTGCGCCTACGCGTCGCGCTCGCGGCCCTCACGATGGCGGAGTACTTCCGCGACGTGAAGAACCAGGACGTCTTGTTGTTCATCGACAACATCTTCCGCTTCGTACAGGCCGGCTCCGAGGTTTCGACGTTGCTCGGACGCATGCCGTCGGCCGTGGGTTACCAGCCCACGCTCGCCGACGAGATGGGCGAGTTGCAAGAGCGCATCACCTCGACGAGGGGTCACTCGATCACGTCGCTGCAGGCCGTCTACGTCCCCGCGGACGACTACACCGACCCGGCGCCGTTCACGACCTTCACCCACCTCGACGCGACGACGGAGTTGAGTCGACAGATCGCGGCGCTCGGTATCTACCCCGCCGTTGACCCACTCACCTCGACGTCGAATATCTTGGCGCCCGAGATCGTGGGGGATCGTCACTACGCCGTCGCGCGTCAGGTGCAGCAGATCCTTCAGCGCAACAAGGAACTCCAGGACATCATCGCGATCCTCGGTCTCGACGAACTGTCAGAAGAGGACCGCATCATGGTGACGCGCGCGCGCAAGATCCAGCGCTTCCTGTCGCAGCCAATGTTCGTCTCCAAGGTCTTCACCGGCATCGAAGGTATCAACGTCCCGGTGCAAGAGACCATCGAGTCCTTCGAGCACCTCGTGAAGGGCGACCTCGACCACTTCCCCGAGCAGGCGTTCCTCAACGTCGGCGGTGCGTCGGACGTCGAGGCGAAGGCCGCGGAGATGGCTAAGAACTAATGGCAATCCTCACCGTCGAGATCGTGTCGCCCGAGAAAGCCCTGTGGGCCGGAGAGGCGAACGCACTCATCGCGCGCTCCTCCGAGGGTAACTTCACGATCTTGCCTCAGCACACGCCGACGGTGGGCGACATCGTATCGAGCGTCGTTCGCGTCGACACGGCCGAAGGCGAGATTGCGTTCGCCGTGCACACGGGTTACTTCCAAGTGGGACCAGGACTTGCGGAAGGCGAAACGCTCGCTACCGTGCTCGCGGGCGTCGCGGAACGAACGACGGAGATCGACGTCGCGCGCGCCCAAGCGGCCAAAGAGGTTGCTGAGTTACAGCTCGCGAGCGCGTCGAAGGGCGATCAAGAAGACAGTGTGGTGTACCTCATCGCGCTTGCCGCCCTCGAACGTGCCGAACTGCGCCTTCGCGCAGCGACGTCCTAGCCCTAGCGACCCGACACGTAGTCGAGTAAGTCCTTCTTATCGTTCTCGAGTTCTTCGAGGCGAGCTTTCACGACGTCGCCAATGGAGATGAGTCCGACCAGCTTCGCGTTCTCGACAACGGGGACGTGACGGATACGACGTTCCGTCATCATGGTCATCAACTCGTTGAGGAGCGTCGCCTCGGTGCAGACGACGACGTCCTTCGTCATCAGGTCCTCAATCTTCTCGTCCAGGGCGCTCGCGCCACTCGTGGCCAAGGCCCGCACGGCGTCACGCTCAGAGAAGATACCGACGAGCGGGGGCTTGGCACCCGTTACGACGAGCGCACCGATGCGGCGCTCCTTCAAGAGCGCCAGCGCGTCGCGAACTGATCGCTCCTTCGAGATGGTTGCGACGTCGCGGCCCTTGGACGCTAAAAGTCTCGAGACTCGCATCATGTACCCCCAATGATCAACGCACAAGCGTGGAAGCCTTTCGGCCCCTACTTTCGAGGCTACGACCCCGACTCGCGCATAGCAACAGGCGAGAGGATGCGAAGAAATCCCTCAGTTTCGCTAGAGACCAGCGGAATTGAACTCTTGGAGCTTGTCGTGTCGGTGGAACGTTTCAATCGTGCGAATAGTGCCTGAACGCGAGCGAACGACGAGAGATTGAGTGGTGGCGCCGAAATCGTAGAAACGAACACCGCGTAGGAAGTCGCCGTCCGTGATAGCGGTTGCGGAGAAGAAGCAGTTATCACTTGCGACAAGATCGTCAGTTTTGAGGACTCTTGTGAAATCATAACCAAGCGCCTCTGCTTCCAATCTGACTTCTGGCGTCTGCGCGTGGAGCACTCCTTGAATCTCGCCACCGAGACCTTTCAGTGCGGCGGCGGCGATGACACCTTCGGGTGTGCCGCCAATACCGAAGAGGACGTCGGCGCCGGAGTTGGGCCAACCGGTGGCGATCGCGCCCGCGACGTCACCGTCAGTGATCGAAATCACGCGCGCGCCCGCTTCACGTACCTCCAAGACGAGGTCGTCGTGGCGAGGTCGATCCAAGATAACGACACCGAGTTCTTGCACGGGCTTCTTCAGTCGCTTAGAGAGTTCCGTGAGATTGTCCGTCGCTGACGCGTTGATGTCGACGGATCCGCGACCTCGTGGACCAACTGCAACCTTCTTCATGTAGAAGCAAGGTCCGGGGTTGAACATCGTGCCACGCTCGGAGAGCGCGATCACCGAGAGCGCGCCGTTTCGACCCATGGCCGTGAGCGTCGTGCCGTCGACGGGGTCGACCGCGACGTCAACTTCGGGCGGACGTCCGTCACCGATCTGCTCTCCGTTGTAGAGCATGGGTGCTTCGTCCTTCTCACCTTCGCCGATGACGACGATGCCATCCATGGCGACGGCACCAAGTACGAAACGCATGGCGTCAACGGCGGCGCCGTCGGCGGCGTTCTTGTCGCCGCGCCCTGACCACCGCGCGGCCGCGACGGCTGCTGCCTCGGTGACGCGAATCAGTTCGAGGGCAAGGTTGCGGTCGGGCCTAGTGGGACGCTGCACAGCGTCAGCGTACTCGGCAGTGCCTTTTGGCCCCAAACGCCACTTTTGTCGAATCCCCACAACCGGCAATACTTAAGAGGTGAGTTCTCTCGTCGTGAAGCCCGCTGGTCCGCTCAACGGCGAGGTTCGAGCCTACGGGGCGAAGAACGCGGTCTTAAAGGAGATGGCGGCCTGTCTCCTGGCGTCGGGCGAGCACCGTCTCACCAACGTGCCACGCATCAGCGACGTCAAAGTGATGGGTCAGCTCCTCGAAGCCCTTGGCTGCCGGGTCGAGGTACCGGCCGAGCACGAGCTTCGCGTCGTTGTCCCCGAGGCCGAAGATCTCCATCCCTTCGCGCCGGCGCACCTCTTCGAGGCCATGCGCGCCTCAATCGTCGTGCTCGGACCGTTGCTCGCGCGATGTGGCGAGGCGAACATGGCCCTACCCGGTGGCGACGACTTCGGCCAACGCCCTATCAACTTTCACACCGAAGGCCTCACCGCCATGGGCGCCACCTTCGACAACGATCGCACGTCCATTCACGCGACCACTTCGTCGCCGCGCTTGCACGCGACTCGCGTCACGCTCGAGTACCCCAGTCACACCGCCACCGACAATCTCTTGATGGCGGCCGTGCTCGCCGAGGGACGCACCATCATCGACAACGCGGCGCGCGAACCGGAGGTGGCCGACCTTGGCCGCCAACTGCTTTCGATGGGCGCTCGGATCCAGGGACTCGGCACGTCACTCTTGACCATCGATGGTGTGGCGCGGCTCACCCCCGCGTACCACGAGGTCGTCACCGACCGAGTGGTGACGGCGACGTACCTCGCCTCGGGCCTGATCACCGGGGGCGAAGTCCGCGTCATTGACGCGAAGCCCGAGCACATGGTGATGTTGCTGAGAAAGCTGGAGTCGATGGGGGCCGACGTGGACGAGCACGGCAACGGGGTCGCCGTTCGCGCGCGTCAGCGACTGAAGGCGGTCGACGTGGCGACGTTGCCCTATCCGGGTGTCGCGACGGACTACAAGCCACTGCTCACCACGATGTTGAGTGTCGCCGAAGGCGTCTCGGTCGTCACCGAGAACCTGTTCGTCGGACGGTTCCGCTACGTCGACGAGCTGGTGCGTCTCGGTGCCAATATCACCACCGAAGGTCACCACGCCATGATTCGCGGCGTCGAACGTCTCGAAGGAACGTCAGTGCGCGCGAGTGACATTCGTGCCGCCGCCGCGCTCATTCTCGCCGGTCTCGTCGCGGAAGGTGAGACGACGGTGACGGGTCTCGAGCACATGGACCGCGGCTACGACGACTTCGTTGGTCGTTTGAGTGCGCTCGGCGCCACGATCGATCGGTTCGCGTGATCGCTCGCGAATCCGACGTACTGCTCGACGAGGCGAAGCACGGTTCGCGCACCGCACTGGCGCGACTGATCACCTACGTCGAGTCGGGAGGCGTGCATCACCGTGCGACGGTATCGCTCGCGTACGCGACGCCCCCGCCCTACGTCGTTGGGCTCACGGGACCGCCGGGCGCGGGGAAGTCCACGCTCACCGACCGACTCATCTCGCTGGCGCTTGCACGTGGTCAGATCGCAGACGCGGAGTCGTTCGATCAAGTTGCTGTGCTCTGCGTCGATCCCAGCTCGCCCTTCACCGGCGGCGCGATCTTGGGCGATCGTATTCGGATGCAGGATCACGCGACGAACGAGCGCGTGTTCATCCGCTCGATGGCGACGCGCGGACACCTAGGAGGTCTCTCTCTTGCGGTGCCCGACGCTCTCCGCGTTCTCGGCGCGGCCAACTTCCCCTTCGCGTTCGTCGAGACGGTGGGCGTTGGGCAAATGGAGGTCGAGATCGCCTCGGCGGCTGACACGACGATCGTCGTGACGAACCCCGGGTGGGGAGATTCGATGCAGGCCAACAAGGCGGGTCTCTTGGAGGTCGCGGACATCTTCGTCATCAACAAGGCCGATCGACCCGGCGTCAAAGAGACGAAGAGAGACCTCGAACAGATGCTCGATCTCGGAAGGACGAGAGCGTGGCGTCCGCTCATCGTTGAAACGAACGCGACGACTGGCGACGGGACTGAGGCGCTGTTCGACGCGATTGACGAGCACCGTACCTACCTTGACAAGGAGTATCTCGAGGACGCTCGTCGACTACGAACGCGAGTGGAACTGGACAAGGTCGTGAACTTGCTTCTTCGATCGCGCGTGGCGGAACTGGCGCGCGGTGACGCCTACGACGAGCAGATCGAGGCGCTCCTGAACGGCACGACCGATCCCTATCGCGCCGCCGAAACCCTTCTCACCGACGCATGATCGCCACGTCCGTCGGCTACGACGTGATCTTCATCATTCACATTGCGGCGGCCGTTGCGACGATCGCCGTGTACGTGACCATGCGCTACGCCGCGCTCAGCGTCGCTCGCGGTGCCGACGCCATGACCCAAGCGCTGCGATTTCCAGAACGACGAAACTGGGCAGCGCGTTTTCTCCACGTACTCCCAGTAACGGGACTCATCATGTCCTTGAGCGGTGGAAGCACTGTGTCGCTCGCGAGACCTTGGATCGGCGTGGGGCTCTTTTGCTACGTCGCGGCGGCTGGACATCTCGAAGCGCGCACGCTCCCGCAAGAGCGCACCGTTGCGCAGACGATCGCGCGTGACGGCGTCGCGCCGCGCGAACTAGGTCGTCAGTTGGTTCGATCCATTGACACGATTTTGGCTCTCGTCGCGATCGCACTGCTGTCAATGTTGATTCAGTATTGACAGTAGTGAACCATCGTCAACTTCGATTGGCAGTCCACTGATCATTTCGAGAATGAGGGTTGTTGTGGTGAGTTCAAGGCATGAACTCATCGTCCTAAAAGAAAAGTTCCTTCGCCTCATCAAATGGGAATTATGTCGACGCCACGATCAGTTTGGCGTCTGATCTCAGATTGAACGCGTCATAAGCGATCCGCTCCCGAAGACGAGGGGGCGGAACCTCAGGGCGCTGAGGAAGATCGCGAGGTCGATCACGGCGTACGAAGCCAACGTGAACGGCACGACGTGCACCCCGAACTGCGAGACCAAAAGACTGATGATGGCGGGTCCGGCGACGCCGCCAACCATCATGAAGAGGATGAGGAACGAGAGTCCGTCGCTGTCGTGGGGACAGAGCATCGTGTACCACATCAACCCCATAGGAAAGATTGACGCGATGATGAGGCCGAGTAACGGGTACGCGTACGGCGCGAGTGTGTCGGAGAAGGCCGTGGCGCACACGACCGTCGCGAGCACGAGTCCGCCCAGGACGAGTTTCTTCTCCGAGAGGCGATGGTAGAGCGGACCACCCAGCAGTCGACCAATCGCCACGCCGGTCCAGAACCCGGCCGTGACGAGGCTTCCCGACGACTCGGAGTACCCGACGGCGTGGAGCTGAGTGGCCATCCAACCAGACGAACTCGTCTCGAGAGCAACGTAGAAGACGTAGGCCATGATGAAGGTGAGCAGGATAGGTCGTCGCTGGGCCTTCATCTTCGTGATTTCGAGCTGCAGCGCCTCGGTGCGTAGAGGCGGCGCGTGCAGACCGCCGTTCAACATAGTCAATACCAACGCAATGAGAGCAAGTCCCGCGAAGAGGAATCGAAAGTTGTTGGGATTCAGTCCGATGATCACGAGTGGGCAGATGACCGCCCCCACGCCGTAGCCGGCGCTGCTGACGCTGAGTCGATGCGCTCGCCCTTTGAGCGCGGTTCGAGCGAGCAACGTGTTGAGTCCGATGTCGAGCGCGCCGAAACCGAGGCCGATGAGAAAGACGCTCGCGAGGAAAAGAACCCACGAGTGCGAAATCGAGGCACCGGCTGCGCCGACCACGATCACGATCAGCGAGGACGAAAGAACCAGTCGACCCTGAAGTCGTTTGAGGCCCAGCCAACCCGGGAGGACGCCGAGGGTGGCGCCCACAAAGTAGACGCTGAGTGCAGCGCCGGCGCTGGGCAGCGAAAGATGAAAGCGGTGGGTGAAACTCACGAGGAGTGGCCCAAAGAGCGAGGTCACGGCCCCCATGAGGATGAAAATGCCCGTCGTACTGGCGAACGCTGAGGGCCGAAACGTGACTTCAGTCGAAGGCGTTGGGGAGGGGGGCGAAGTTTCTGAGTCCACGTGTGCACCCAATCCTAGGTGGTGCGTCTTTTGGCTTCGACGTCGAAAATTCGGCCTTGATTGAGTAAGTGCACTTCGCAAGTGACAGATTTACGAACAGCGACGCGTGAAACCATCTTGGCCGTCGACACTGGCGCTACCACGATCAAGTTCGGCGTGGTGGACCCCGAGGGACAGTTGGTCGATGAAGTACTTCGAATGGCGACTCCCTACCCTTGTTCTCCGAGTCGTCTAGTTGAGTTCATCAGCGAACAGATCTCGCTCAGTGGTTGTTCACGGATAGGCGTGGGATTTCCCGGCGACTTGCGTGAAGGCCTCGTGATCGAACCAGGCAATCTCTCACGGCCCGAAGGTTTCACCTCCGACATCGACCCACTGCTCCTGGCCGAGTGGCAAACATCAACCTCGAACAGGCGTTTCGCAGTGCGTGTCACCAAGGCGTCCGCGTAGTTAACGACGCCACGCTGGCCGCCCTCGGGTGCAGCGAAGGGACCGGCAACGAGTTGGTCTTCACACTCGGCACTGGATTCGGGATTGCGCTCGTGGTCGACGACGATCTCGTCAAAATTCGTGACGTGGGGGCGGAAATGTTCTCCGACGGGCAGTCCTACGACCGGTTGTTGGGTGAGTTCGCGAGGTCCCAAGATGAAATTCGCTGGAACAGTCTTCTCCGTTTGGCCGTGAACGACTTTGTCGACGAGTTCTCCGCCGACACCGTGCACTTGGGCGGAGGCAATTCTCGACGCGTCGACTTAGCGCAGTTTTCTGATGCCGAGTATCGGATCGTCGTGGATAACAACGACGCCACCCTGCGTGGCGCCGTGAAACTTTTCGACAGATAGTCACCGTCGGTGTAGTCGAAGGAACCCTTCGGAGCACGACGTTTCGCGATCGCGCGTTTGTCCGCGATCGTCAGCGACTTGCACAAGCGGCGTTCTGTTGCGTTCAGTTGCGGGGCTCGCAGTCGTATGAGCG
>Ga0207933_1001201_pt1 | contig 20726 bp, 16 predicted proteins | sample NGESurdeep092012_4_FD_184488 | JGI IMG/M metagenome (GOLD analysis project Ga0207933, IMG submission 184488) | Arctic peat soil microbial communities from Barrow, Alaska - NGEE Surface sample F53-3 deep-092012 (SPAdes) | ecosystem: Environmental > Terrestrial > Soil > Wetlands > Peat ...
GTGGACCGCTGCCCGACAGTTGGATTGACAGCCACGTCACTCTGGAGAAACAGATCCTGTCGCGTGAACGCTCACTCGGCATGACACCAGTGCTGCAAGGATTCACCGGACATGTGCCGGAGTCGATCGCGCAGGTAATTCCCGGAACGAAGATTCATCAAACCGGAAATTGGTCTGCCGGGTTCTCCGGCACCTGGTTCCTGGATCCACAGGATTCACTGTTCCAGCGGATGGGGCGGAAGTTTGTCGAGAAGCAGACCGAACTGTTCGGTACAGATCACCTGTACGCCGCGGATCCATTCAACGAGATCGACCCACCGTCGAACGACTCGACGTTCCTCGCCGAGATGGGCGGCGCGATCTACAACGGCATGCACTCGGCAGACACGAGCGCGACGTGGGTAATCCAGGCGTGGTTCCTGGTGTACGGCAAGAAGTTCTGGCAGGAGCCACAGGCCGAGGCGTTGCTTGGGGCCGTGCCGGATGACCACATGCTCGTGCTGGATTTGTGGGGCGATCGATCGCCTGGTTGGAAGGTGCGGCACGCGTTCTATGGAAAGCCGTGGATATGGAACGTACTGTACAACTTTGGCGGCAAGGTGAGCGTGAACGGTGACCTGCCACAGATTGCCGCGAATCTGGACACGGCCATTCGCAGTCCCGACAAGGGACGCATGGAGGGGCTCGGAATGACGATGGAAGGTTTGGGCACGAACCCCATTGTTCCCGATTTTGTGTTCGACCAGGTTTGGCGCGACACGGTGCCGGATGTGAATGCGTGGACGCGCGACTATATCACGCGCCGTTACGGACATTACAACGCATCGGCGTGGAGCGCGTGGCAGTTGTTGCTCGCGACGGCGTTCCGCTCGTCGGCGCAGACGGGGAACTTTCTGGGCGAGCGGCCTCAATTCTATGTAAAGGGGCGCGCATATCGAACCGAACCCATTCCGCCATATGATGAGCGCATTGTCGTGCGTGCGCTGGATTCGCTGTTGGCCGCAGCGCCGGCGCTGGGCGCGAACGACGCGTATCGCTACGATGTAGTGAACCTGACCCGACAGGTACTTGGTCAGCTCGCGCTACCGCTGGTGAATCAATTGCAGGCGGCGTACGACAAAAAGGATTACACAAAACTCATCGCAACCGAAGCACAGATCGAATCGCTGTTGCGCGACCTCGATATGTTGGTTGGCACGCGACAGGAATTCCTTCTGGGTCGCTGGATTGCTGATGCAAAGCGCTGGGGCACATCGGACGCCGAGCGCCGGTTGTACGAGTGGAATGCGCGCAACATCATCACGCTCTGGGGCACAAAGTGCACCGAGGGGCAGAATGACGATCTCAACCTGTACGCATTCAAGGAGTGGGAGGGAATGTTCACCGGGTACTTCCTGCCGCGGTGGAAGATGTTCTTCAAGGACCTGAACGCGTCACTCGACAGTGGCAAACCGTTCGACCGCGCGCCGTTTGCCGCCGCGTCGTGCGAGTGGGAGCAGAAATGGTCGCACGCGACAACGCCGACATTCAGGACGACGCCGGCGGGCGATGCGGTTGGGACCGCAGAACGCCTGGTGAAGAAGTGGCGCCTGCGTTGACTTTGGCGTCCGTTTCTCCTACGAGCTGAACGAAACGTGAAGCTCGGTGCCCACAATGCTGAACGATGGCGTTGCGCCCCCCACCGTAGTTCCTGTGAACTGGTCCGCCGCGAAGCTCCCAAGATTGGGCGCGGTGAGAATGACGTACGATTCACCAACCGTAACGCCGTTTGCGCTCTTGAATGAAATGCGAACCGGTGTCGCTGTGATTCCCAGTTGTTCCGAGACAATCAGACAGGTTGTTTGTGCGCCGACCGAAACCACGATACAACCTCCCGCCGATTCAAGTGCTCCGATCGTCAAACCGGACTGTGTGCAACCGCTGATGTCGATAGTACCGCCGCCGTGCAGTTGAACGCTCGCGGTACCTCCGGATGCATCACCACTGAACACGATCGTACCGGCGCCGCCGTCATTGATACCACCAAACGCTATCAGTTCCGCGTTCATCGCGCTCGACGTTCCGCCAAATGATGTCTGACCTCCGTACGCGCCGGGAACAACCGCACCCATGTTGACGAATGTTGCATTACCTCCACTCGGACCGTTGCTTCCCGCGGTGGAGACTCCCGGGTCGGCGTAAACGGTGAACTGTGTGTAACCACCGGATGCGGTGTCAGAAGAGCCAGGCAAGTTCCAGAAAACACCGCGTCCAGCATCTGGAGAATAGTTCGCACTGGGTCCCGACCCGCAATCGGCCTCCCTTGGCAGCGAGATCGAGAAAACAGTGTGTCCTGCACACGACTGATTGCCAGCTACGGCGCTGCCGTAATTGATGAATGTTCCTTGAGCAGCGGTAGGCGAACCATACTTCGCCGTGAAATAGGTATGACCACCTCCCTGACCATCGCCGGTCGCGCCATGGTTGTGAAAAAAACCGTTACCCGCGGACGCACCCATGTTGTTGCTGGGAAGGCACGGATAATTGTTGTTAAAGCTCGTGACACCACCGAATCCACCGGCGGCAGTAGCGGCGTAGTTGTGGTACTGCCCTTGTGCCGCAGTCGCGCAACCATCAATTGCTACATCGCCGCCATTTGCGAGGCCAACGACTGCGCCTTCGTTATGATACACGCCGTTGGCAGCGGTCGCGTTGTCGTAGAATTGGGTGTTGCCGCCGTCACCGCCTGGAACAGTACCGCCGACGTTCGTGAATACACCATGCGCAGCGCACGACGTGTTGTGGAACACCACGTTGCCGAATGTGTCACCGTCAGTCGTGCTCGTGGATCCAAAGATTGTGAATCGCGCGGTATCTGCCGATGACGAATCGCTGAAGCTCACCTCGCCTCCAACGGTGCTTCCTTCGCTCGGTGGCGTACCGGCGCCGGTGCGCACGATGAACGACGCCGAACCCGCGTTGGAAGTATTATGGAATCCAATTACGCCGCCGGCTGCATGTGCGGGCGTTGATGGACCCGCTGCGTACTCGACGTCATTTCCACCAGCTGTCGCGGAATTGATGAACTTGAGCTGCGGATTTTCGTATCCAGCCGACGACGATGCAACCACGAACCGCTGAGGTTTCCCGGAAGAGTTCACCACGCCTGCGCCGGTTATCGTCAGTGCCGGAGCGTTGGGTGCGGGATCTGTAAACCTGATCGTGTATAATGGCGCTCCGTCGGCGAACTCTATGCTTTCCACAGTGGCGCCGATAGTCGCGACGAAACCAACTTCTGTTCGAGTTGAATTTCCGAATCGCGCAGTGTTGGTGGGCACCTGTGCTGGATTCCAGTTGGCGGCCGTGGTCCAGTGCGACGAACCGGGTTGCTCCGCCCAATCGGAACTTCCAGTGGCAGCTGATGACGATGCGCGGATATTGTCCATCATGTCGTTACGCGAGTTCGATGTTGAGGGCGGCCACAAGTGAATCGACGTCCTGTTCCGAATTGAAGAGGTGCGTCAAGATGCGACTTCCGGTGAACCAGTTTCCCGGAAAGCGCGATTCCGCGGTTGGCGGGCGAACACCGATCCCACCCCGATCCCAACCTCCGTCCCTATCTCCCACCACGCTCCGGCTGTCCTCCAGCATTCCACGCCGGTTTGAAGTCGCTCGTCGCGAGCCACCGCAGCGGATCGATCAAACTCTGAATCGCGGATGTCATGAACGGAATGTTGAGAGTTGCGAACTCATCATCCGGCTGATGATACGTCGGTGGTGTTCCCCAACCTGCTGCGGTATGCGCCACGACTCCCTTCAACGCGAGCGCGTAGTTGTCAGAGCGCTCGAAGAAGTGCTGCTCCGGATACGGGTCCGGTCCGAGCAACGCGCCGTGTGCTTTGAGCGCCGGTCCAAGATTCGATCGCTCCCATCCTGTGAACAACAACGTGCCCTTCGGCATCTTCGGATCCTGCGTGCCGATCATCTCGAATTCGACATTCGCAACCAGACTCGTCAGCGGTACCGGCGGATGTTCACCGAAATACGTCGAGCCGAGCTCGCCGATTTCCTCGCTGCCGTAACAAACGAACAGAATACTTCGACGCGGCCTCGGGCCAGCTGCGAGCGCATGTGCAAGCTCCATCACTGCCGTCGTTCCGGCCGCATCGTCGTTCGCTCCGTTGTAAATCGAGTCGCCCTTTACCGGTCGTCCGATCCCCAGATGGTCCAGATGCGCGGAAAGCAGAATCGTTCCTGCCGAGGGGTCGGTACCCTGCAAGTATCCAATCGCGTTGTACGTCTTTCGCGCTTCAGCCTGCGGCACAACCTCTACCGCAAGGGTCGCGGTCGCGCCATCGTTTTCACTTGCGAGCCGAGCCGCTGCTGCCGTGGTGAGCACGACGATATTTCGTCCGACTGCGGGCTGTGGACCGTCCTTGAGCCGAACGCCGACGCGTGTACGTCCGCCGAGTTGCGTGGACATCGCGTCCGTTGCCGGACTCGCCGGTACCAGCACTACAGCGGCGCCCGCACGCACTAATTGCGTCGCCGCACCCATCGCTTTTTGTGGATCGCCGCCGACGAGAACGATCGCGCCCTTGGCGTGCGCCTGCGCCAGATTCTCGGGTAGAACTTTCACCAACTGTGCCGTTACCGGAACACCGGACGACATGAGCAGATGAAAATCACTGCCTTCCTTCAACGTCACATTGCCAACTGTGAGCGTCGCATTGCCTGACAACTCCGGCGATACGACCTCGGCGCTCTGTATGTATCCCGTCATACCTGGCGCGGTCTTCAGCCCGTAAGCCATGAACTCGGAAGCAACATACGTTGCCGTGATCTGTTCATCGCGAGTCGCGCTTCCGCGACCGTGCATCGCATCGCTCGACAGGAAACGTTCGTGCGCCGCCACCCATTCCGGTCGCACAACCCACGTCGATTTCTTTTGCGCTACGCCAGGTGAGCGAGATGCCGCTGCAGCCTGCTGCGCCACTGCCTGTGTGACGGGCAACAGCGCGCTCACCGATACCGTGACCAACAGCCGCACTAGCTGCGAACGATGTCCTGCTGTTTGACGCCCCTTCATTCTCCTGACTCCCATTGCGCTTGCGTGTATGTTTGCGTTTGATGCCGACCGATAGATCCATGTCCGCTCCGGTTTACGGGCGAGCGACATGCTGACGGCTATTATATAGTACCTTTTCAGCGACCGACCGGCCGGAATTGCGCGAAATCGACTCTGCAATCTGGCGGTAGATTCCCGGACTTTCCACCGCCCACCCCGAACCACGTTAACTCAACCATGACTCAACGACGTGAGTTTTTCGCCCAACTCGGTGGCCTCGTCGCCGCCGGCTCGCTCGATGCCAGCCGACTCGACGCGATGACCCCAGCTCAGACCCCCGATTGGGACCTCTCCTGGGTCGATCGCATCACCGCCGCGAAGAACCGGGTGGTGTACAATGTCAACGCGATCGCCGATGGTGATGCGGTGTACAGCGCCGCGGTTGTAATAAATCAGTTTCATGATGTGTACGGGGCCAGCGCCCAGGCGACATGCGCCGTACTTGTGTTCCGGGCCGGAGGGACACCCCTCGGCTTCAACGATGTGATCTGGGAGAAGTACAAGGTTGGAGAAGAGGAAAAAATCATCGATCCGGCCACCAAAGTCTCCGCAACACGCAACATCTTCCTGAAAGCACGCGAAGGTGCCAGCCCGATGGCAGCCGCGAGCAGCATCTCCGCACTTCAACAGCGCGGACTCGTCTGTGTAGTCTGCAACAGGGCAACCAAGGGCTGGGCCAGCACGATCGCAGAGAAGACCCAGCAGAAGGAAGCCGATGTCTACGCGGAGTTGCGCGCGAATCTCATCCCGGGCGCGTACCTCGCACCGTCGGGAATCTTCGCCCTGGTACGCGCCCAGAATGCCGGGTGCGCGTACCTGCCGGGTGATTGAGGGGACGGAGTGGGGACGGACTCCGTTTGATGGGTATCATTTTTGTGATGTGCAGCCTCAGTCATCCGGCGGCAAGCCGGTGATAAACCAGCACGAGTTTCGCGAGAACGGCTTCTTCGCCTAGGCCGCCGGCAGCGTCTCGTCGGTACCAGTCATCATTCGCAACAGACCTTCCTGCGTAGCTGCGGCCCGGGCGACCTCGCCGACAACGCGACCGTTCCGGAGCACCAGAATACGCGTCGACAAATTGATCAGCTCGGGAAGCTCGCTCGAAATCAGCAGCACCGCGCATCCATGAATTGCCAGTTCGTCTATCCACGCATGCAGCTCAGCCTTCGCACCCACATCCACTCCGCGCGTTGGTTCGTCGAGGATGAGAATGTCGCATTCAGCGGCAAGCCACTTGGCCATCACGATTTTCTGTTGATTGCCGCCCGACAACTCGGCAGTCACAGCGTCCGGCCGCGCGCGCACGCGAAGCCGCTCGAACAGTCGACGAACTACTGCGCCCTCGCGACGCTTGTCTATCCAACCGAGTCGCGCAAACTGTTGTAGTGTCGGCAACGTGCTGTTCTCATCGGTACGCATTGGTAGAACCAGCCCCTGCTTCTTGCGATCCTCGGGCACGTATCCAATGCGCAGCTGCACGGCATCACGCGCCGATCGGATCTCCGCGCGCTCGCCGCGAACCCACACCGTGCCACGTCCAGCTCGCTCCAATCCGAATATCGATTGCGCAATCTCCGACCGCCCAGCACCGATCAGACCGGCAAGCCCGAGTACCTCGCCTGCATGTAGTGTGAACGAAACGTCCTCGAATGCTCCATCACGCGACAAATGCTCGACGCGCAGCCGCTCCTCGCCACACTCCTCTGCCATCGATGCAGGAAGGTATTGCTCGAGTTTCCGTCCGATCATCAACTGAATCAGTGCTGGCTCATCCAGCTCGCTGGCAGCGCGTGTCGCAACGTGGCGGCCATCGCGTAGAACAGTAATGTCATCGCAGAGGCGATGGATCTCTTTCATGCGATGCGATACGTAGATGATCGTCACACCGCGCGACTTGAGTTCGTCAATCAGCGCGAATAGCCGCTCAGCATCGTCCGCACCAAGGCTGCTTGTCGGTTCGTCAAAAACAAGCACCTTCGCCGCAGCGCCCACGGCGCAAGCAATCTGCACGAGTTGCTGCTCGGCAACCGTAAGCGTATCCATCGTCCGCGCGGGATCTATCGACGCGCCAATCGCGGATAGCAACTCTCTCGCTCGCGTATTCACGACGTCACCCTGCACAAATCCAAAACGCCGAGGCAACTGACCGAGGCAGAGATTTTCACCAACTGTGAGATTCTCGCAAAAGGCGAGTTCCTGATGTACCATCGCAACGCCAGAAGCGAGCGCGTCACGAGGATCCTCGAAACTCACAAACTCGCCATCGAGCCGAATCTCACCGGCGTCAGGCTTCTGAAGCCCGGAGAGAATCTTCCCAAGCGTGCTCTTCCCTGCACCGTTTTCTCCGCAGACGGCGTGACAGGTGCCCGATCGAATATCAAAACTCACATTCGACAGTGCCAGTGCGCCGGGAAAGCGTTTTGTTATGCCTGAAAATGCAATTGCTGCCATGTCTTCCCGCTAGCAGTCATTCCCGCTTTCGCGGGAATGACTGATCAGCCGACAAATCAATTCGGCATCGCCAGATACTTCGGATCCACATCCGTGAACCCCCACGCCTTCAGCTGCCGTGCCCACGCTCCAAGATTCTCCTTCGACACACGCACAAGATCCATCTGCACGTGCGCCGGCACATCCTTGTGCAGATACACATGATCGAAGATGGTCTTCACGGATACATATCCCCAGAGGAACGTCGGCTGCGCGAGAAGCACCGGCGCAATCCCCTTGTCCACGTACGCCAGCTCCGCTGGCAATGCGTCAACGGAAACAACTTTCACTTTCGCCGGGTCCAGATCGGTAAGCAGCGTATTAGTGAACAGCGCCCATCCTCCGATCATCGCCCAACCCTGAATCCCGGGATACGCGTTCTGTGCGCGCACAACTTCCGCTGCTGCATCCTGCGGTGTTTCGGCGTGGTAGAAGGTATTGACAATCGTGATTCCCGGATAATTCTTCGCCTCGTTCTTCACTCCCTCTATGCGCTTCTGCAGATTCGGCGCGTTCTGACTGCCTCCGAGGATCGCGACCTTGCCCTTTCCGTTCATCTGCTTGGCAAGCTCCTGCATTACCTGCTTTCCCATCAATGCGTCGTCACCACCATAAAACGAAAATCGTTTGGAACCCGCGACGTCGCTGTCGAATGTCATGACGGGGACTCCGCGCGAGACAGCTTCGTCAACGGCGCCGACAAGTTTACCAGCATCACTGGCAGAAAGCAGAATTGCGTTCGCTCCACTATTGACTGCGGATGCGATTCGTTGCGCCTGAATCGTCGCATCCTCGCTCGGCGGTGTGAGCCAGTCAACTTTCACGTTCACGCCATACTGTTTCGACAGCTCCTTCGCCGCCGAGTCCGCCCCCGCTCGACCTGACAGGAATACCGGATTGGTCGAGCTCTTGGCGATCATTGCGATTGTGAATGTCTTGCTTGCCGCCCCCGCGTCTGCATTTTTCTTCTCGCCGCCACCGCACGCGATGAATCCAGCGGAGCACAAAACAAGTGCAATGGATCCCCGCGTCCGCAGGGATGACGTACGACGGACGGGAGTTAAGCGCGGATGCTTCATGAATCTGCCTCGGGTGCAACGGTGGTGGGTTCCGGAGGAGACGAGCCGGCGGCCATCCGGCGCGCGAGCAGTCTTGTCCCTCCCTGATCCAGTACGACAGCGAGAATCATAGCGCTGCCAATGATGATCCATTCGTAATTCTGGTCCAGATGCAACGTGCGAATTGCCTGGCGAATCATCACGATGAGAATCGCGCCAAGCGTCGCGCTGATCGCGCTGCCCTTTCCTCCAATCAGACTCGCGCCGCCAACAACAGCAGCGGCAATCACATACAGTTCGTAACCGTTGGCGTCCGACGACGTGGCTGATCCGTAGAACGATGCGCCGAGAAATGCGGCGATGCCAGCGCTGAGACCGGAGATCGCGTAAACGCCGAGCTTGACCCGATCGACGCGCAGCCCGGAATAGCGACTCGCTTCCGGGTTCCCGCCAATCGCGAATACATGGCGGCCGCTTACGGTGCGACTCAGGTAGACCTGCCCTATTGCGGTAACAATCAACATTACGAGCAATGGCACAGGGAACAGATCGGCGCTCAACCCGAGTCGCGCCTTGGCGACGTTCGTGAGCGCATCTGGCACCAGAACGCTCTCGGCGTGGCTCACCACGAACGCAAGCCCGCGGAGAACCCACATCGTGCCGAGCGTGATGATGAAGGGGTGCACACCAAGCCCGATCACCATGAAGCCGTTCGCGAGTCCGCAGAGCAGCGCGATCGAGAGGCAAGTGGCGAGAGCGACCGCGACCGTGGCAACCGGCCCCATCGGGCCCACTGCCCTGAGGACCATCGCCATCCCGACGCCGGAGAGCGCATAGATCGCCCCGACGGAGAGATCGATCCCGCCCGCGATGATGACGATCGTGGCGCCGACCCCCATGATCGCGAAGGAGCTGGCGTCCGTACCGATCTGTACGAGGGTGTACGCGTTCAGAAAGTTGTTGACCCGAACGCCGCTGAGTGCATCGATATGAGAACCGGCGGCGAATGTGAGCGCGAGACCCAGCACCAGAAGAACGGCAACGATTCCGATCTGCTGCGACTTCAGGAGCAGAGCGGCGGCTCGGCGGATTTGCGATGTCCCGGGCAGGTCGGAAGTCACTTGGTGCAGCGGACTGAAGGAAAGAGTACCGGCGTGCCCAACAATGGATGACAGCGTGGGCCTTGTCAACGGAGCCGGCGGTTATCCGGAGGAGCCAGCCCCTATGGGGCGAGTCCCATTGATAGCAGTGCCCCGGTCGCCAGGAACCACTTGGCGTCGGCAGGGAGCCGCGCAAACTGGTTGTCCGTCAGAACCGCACGCGTCATCTTCGCGTAGGCCTCATAATTGATTGCAGCTGGAGTGCGTGCGGCGGCAATCACGCGGGCTGCGTCCGCTACAGAGAGCCCGTTATGAATCTGCTCAGCAACAGGTCGCCAGATTGTCCGCAGCGTTTCGTCGAATGCTCGCCCTATTGCTGTTACACTGTCGCGCTGAGTCTTGCTCATACCTACGCTATCAGCCGATCTGAGAATCTCGAATCCGACATTTGGATATTGCGCGACATAACGATCGATCAACGCTGTGGTACTCGGATGCGTGCGCCGCATCCCATCAATCACAAGCTGTTGCTGTACGCGGTCGCGGCTCAATGCAACCCTGAGGTTCACTCTCATGCCGAACGGATTCTGGGATGCACTGCTGGATCGCACACTCCCAAAAGCTGGATTCACGAGATACGTGTACCGTCGTGCGGACGCGTCGTAGCTGGTTGCGGTGAGCAGCATGTTATCCGGCATTCCGTAACCACCCCACCCGCGCATCCGGTCTGTCCCATGCAAAGCCGCATCCAGTCCCGAAATCACATTGAATATCTGGAACTGCAAGCCCATCGAATGCGAGCCAACACTACCACCGAAGAAAAATGCCGTACCGTCGAGCGACGCGGTCCACGGTCCCACACAGCTATTCCTGTCCGCGATGGTCCCGAGTGAATTCCGGAGACACGTACCCGCACCTGATGGAGCGGTCGTCAGTAGCCTGCCGATGCCATTGGCGACCGACGAGTCGGCGTCGTTCGACGTCGCAACATAAGCGCGATCATCGAAGCGGCCGTCCCCGTTCACATCTCCGAACACGAGCGGAGTGTAGCGCGTCCCCGACTTGAGCCATCCATCCACCTCTATCGAAGCGCGCGAGCCAAGGCGATGAAACGTCCGCAGTGTCAGTACGTTCGCTGGCGAGACGGCCGGCGACCAGTTCGCAACACGAGGATCACCTGCAGTCAGTCCGTCTACGCCGCGCGCCAGTTCACGCGCATCGGTGCGGGCGTACTGCACCTCGAACACGGTCCCGGAGCGAATCCAGAAGCTGTTACTGTAACGAGCAACGGCTTGCTGCGCGATGCTTCGGGGACTGCGATTCTGTATTGGCCCGAACTATCGGTGAGCACGGAATCTGCGAAGACACCGTCGAACTGTCGAACCGTTACGCGAGCGCCGACGATCGGATGATTGCGGCCCTCGGTGACGGATCCGTGCAACGCGAGAGAATCCGTCACGACACCACCCTGTCGTGTGCGTCGTGAGACGGTGGACTGTGCGGCTGTTAGAGACGGCGTGATGAGCGCGAGACAAGCCCACGCAAGACATCTGAGCACGATCGGTCCCGTAGGCCGTCGGCACGTCGCAACTTTTGCGACGTTCCAAACCCTCGGCGATGACTGCACTGGATCGCAGATATAGAGCGCTGTGCCCCTTCCCGCAACCACGCGAGCTGAACGCGCTCCCCGGCGTTGAATTACAAAGGATCAGGTGGTCAGTACAACGACAGCCACGGCGAAAGGCTCGCCGCCTTACCCTACTCCCCTTCGCGTTCCCTGCGGATCCGCGCCCTGTTTGTGATTGCCTGGAAGGATCCGGCGTAATCGCGGCTTATCAACAGGATCTCGCGGGAGGTAGCCTCCAGAGTCGCCGAATCTCCGATGAACGGCTGCAACGCTTCACGCACACGCCGATTGATTGACAGCTCGAGTTCGCGGACCCTAGTTGGAACGTCAAATGTGTCGACTGAATTGAGCATGGCTGGTTTATCCGATACGGTGAAGCGGTGAAGTGCAAGGTCAGCGTGAGCGGTGACGTAAGGCACATGGCAAGGGTTACGCCGAACACCGCCGCGGCCCACTCTGACTCGATCGGTCATCGCGAACGGTATGCCTGTACATTTGCTTGGCGCAGGCACCGAAACAAGTGCGCGATCCGGCCAATTAGGTGCGATTCCCGGCCAACTTTCCATCTTGAACCAGATTCAATGGCCACTGGGGGGTGGCAGGCTCACCCAGGGATTAGCCGGGCGGGCGCCAGAGCCCCCTAAGCTTTGCCACCAGCGTCCTGCACGGCCACCGACACAAAAAAGCAGCGTTTTGGCGTGGCGGCGCATTTCGTCGGCGACGACGCTTTTGTAACATCCTGTCTGGACCTTTTCTGGAGAACGCCAGTGCAGCGAAACACCCGGTACGCAGCAGTCCTCACAGCGATCCTCGCAACGCTCGCGTTCGCCTGCGCTGAGCCTACGGCGCCGCGCCAGGATTCGCCCTGCCTGAGCGGCGGCGGGTCCCAAGGTTGGGATCTGTGCGACACAACAGCGGCCTCCGCAATTCACCTGGACAGCACAACGATCAAAAGCCGCCCGTAAATAAGGACGGAACCACTCGATCAGCACCGACCCGGCGCTTGAATATCGGTCGGTGCTGAATTTGGCTGGATTCAGCATCATTTGGCCGGGAAACGCATATCGGGCTGAGAATGCGAACACTACCTTACATAAGGGAACCAACCTTGTGAGGGTGCACTATGTGGCGTTCGCGCGCTCGCCGCAGACAGGCTTGAATTGAGGTACGCTGTCCTTCTGTCGCCGCAGGCAATTGCACGGGTTCACTCTGTGCTTGCCGATAACGGTGCAATTGATGTGCTACTTGACACCCGGGCCCTGTTAGCCGAGTTGGTGTCGCCGCACGATGAGGGTCTCATCCTCGACCCCGCGCTCCTCTCTACATCAATTGCCGATACAATCGCCTCCAGCATTGCAGAGTACCCTCGCGCATTGATTGCATACAGTTCGGTAACGACAGCGGCTCTGGAAAGCGCGGTCATCCTTGCTCAGCGCACGTCAGCACGCTTCGTCTTTCGCGGGACACCGAATGAGCGCTCGTTGTTGGAGCAAGCAGTGCTCCTGCTACCCGACATTAATCTGGGGAATGATCTGCTGGTTCTCCTCGAACCCAATCTCGAGCTGCTGCCACACGGTCTCCGACGGCGCCTGACCACAATGTTCCGCAACGGCGATGGTCCCTTCACACCCGACTCGCTGGCTGCAGCAACAGCAGTTGCACGGCGATCACTCGACAGGAATCTCTCGGCAGCTGGCTTTACATCCGCCCGCCGCGTCATCGAAGCTGTTCGCGTGGCATCCGCGTTTCGCGCGATCACCGCATCGCGTACGCCGTTGGGCCATGTCGCGATGGTGCTCGGCTATAAATCGAAGCGGACCCTGGATACGCAGCTCAAACTTCTCCTCGACATTACGAGCAGCAAGCTGCGGACTGATCCACTACCCAGCTCCGAAGCCGCGAATCGGTTGATGATTCAGCTGACTGCACGCGAGCCGGGAAAGTACGCGCAATCGGATCGCATGCCTCAAAAAATCCCTGGTAGCGGCAGAGCCTTGAAGCTGGTGGTTGACGATCAGTCCAACGAGGACGCACGTCGCAACGCGTCCGCCGACAAGTAGCCACAGATGAATATTGATGCATTTCTCGATAGCCTAGCTAATGCACGATCAGACGCGTCTTTTGCGCGGACCGCGGCTGGCCTCACCTCACTTCAGGCATACGACAGCATCCGCGCAAACGGTTTCGACCCGTTCGTGCACGAGGCGATCCTGGATCGTATTGCGCTGGACATTGAATCGATCCCCGTTGGCACGAGCGCGCGGGTCGCTCTGGATTCTGTGATTCAGGCGTTGCCGTTCTGGGACACCGAAGGCACGATTCGCATTGGGCATAGGTCGGTATACACAGCCCTGCTGAACTACGGACAGGCACTTGGCGATGAGGGTGAGTGGCCTCTTGCAGAGAATGTGTACGCGAGAGTCGGTATGGATGCCGAACTCGATGGCGAGACATGGCTGGCAGCGGAAGCCCGCCTGCTTATGGGTCGGGCTTGCAGAATGTGCGCCGATTGGCAAACCTCACAGCTCGCATACCGGCGTGCGTATGAACTTGGCATGGACGCAGGAGACATGGCAATCGCTTTACGGGCGCAGATCGGCGAAGCCAACAATCTCTGGACCCGTGGCGACTTTCCAGCTGGCAAACGGCTTCTCGCGAGAACCGCACACCGCGCCAGGCATTCCTGCCCGACGATCCTCCCACGTGTCACCGTGGCGATGGCTGGTTTGGCGAATGCGGCGGGCGAATATGAACGCGCGATCCAGATAACCTTCGATCTCCTGCAGACCGTCGCGCGCGACGATGAGGTGAGGTATCAGGCGCTTGTTGATCTCGCAGCATACCTGGTGGATTATGGACTTCCGTCAGTGGCGGCGAAGGCACTTCGACTCGTCGAAGCAGCTGCACCGGAAGCCGGAGTGCGGCGACATGCACAATTGAATCGGTTCTTTCTCGCGGCGCACCACGATACTGAGCAGGAATTCACAGCATCATACGCTGCATTTTCAGAAGAAGTTCTGGCCCCCCGTCAGCAAACACAACTTGCGCTCTTTGCCGCTCAGGGCTATCGCCGCTTCTCACGGTTCGACTCTGCTCAGACTTCCGCGGAGCACGCGCTTGTGCTCGCGAAACAGTACGAGTTCTTCCAGCTGGTGTTCGAGGCGGAGACTGAGCTGCACGAGATCGAAGCAGCCAGGACAGTCGACGCCATTCCGCTCGCTCCGGCATCCGTGCCGCCTGCCAGAAAACGCCGAGGGAAAACGCTCTACAGATCTACCACCGGTGCGAGGCCGTCGCCGCGCATTCGACGCGTCGCGGAGTCGCTTGAAAACATGGCACGCCAACTCGGTTCAACGGATGGCTTGTGACTCTGATCGCTGCGATGCACAGAAGCCATATGGTGAATTCGCCCTGATGCGCGAGGTGCATGACGGTATATGAGGACGCTCGCAATGCTGCGGAAACCCTTCCGTGTCCGCGCGAGATCAGCCGTGGCTCCGCCAGACTACGTCGCGATGCGATCGGGACCTATCGATTTTATCGACGCAGTTATGCGAGGATCGTCCGATGTCGCACTCGTTGATCCCACGCTCGCAGAACGCAACCGCGAAATCTCTGAATCACTGTCGCGCGCGCACCTGGGTACAGTCCTCTACATCCAGCTTACCCCGGAATACGCACAGGCCGCCGTGGGGATGATCCGCGAAGTCGGATCGGGAGAGATCGTGACGTACGGGTACAATGATGATCCGACAACATTCGCTCGAATCCTGCGCCGCCACTCACGCACCAACCGCGGCCAGTTGCTGCTCCGCGCACTCGCGCCGCAGATCGCCAACCTGCCGCCAGAAGTAAGAGCGGGCGTACAAAGCATGAGCGAGTACGGCGACCGGATTGATTCGGTTGATTCCCTGGCGACGGTATGCGGGGTCACCCGGTCCACCCTGTGGCGCCACCTGAGAAGCGCAGGCATAGCGTCCGCCTGGGGGTTCGTCACGGGAATTACAATGCTTCGCAACTACGACGCACTTATCGACACAAACAACGGCCCCGTGGCAATAGCTCGTGCAGTCGGGGTCAGTTCAGCACGCGCGCTACAGCATCGGTGCACCGTAGTTGTCGGCCTTAACCTCAATGAGATCCGGAAACCAATTTCAATCGAAGAGCTTGCCGACCGTATCGCGGCTGTGCTCACTACGCAGCGAACCACGGCGGGCGCTAAATCCGACAAGCCGACGCACGCGCTAGCAGTAGCGCCTGCTCACGATTATTCCGAGTAAGTGACGCCGCACGAGTAAACTCCTCGCGTGCCTCGTCGTTCCGCCGCGCGCATTCGAGAGGCCTGGAGTTCCATCAGCGCAACAAGGCCGCGTACTTCCGCATCGGCTGGCATCTGCGACTTACGGAATCGGCCGCAGCGGCAGATGCACCCTGGCTTCGCACCCGCGCCCGTCGATCAGCGTAAGACCACCGCCGTGCGCCTCGGCGATTTGCCGACTCAGGACCAACCCGATCCCTGACCCGCCCGGCTTGGTCGTGAAGAATGGCACAAAAAGATTCGTTGTCTCCGGCAGACCGTACCCCTCGTCGCGAACCGAGACATCCAGATACGAGCCGTCGCTGGTCCAGCTTATCGTCACACCGCCGCCGGTCTCGAGCGACGCGTCGGCCGCGTTCCTGACGATGTTGATCAGCAACTGATCGAGCTGGTCAGCATCGGCATCTATAATAATTGCGGGCCCTCGCTCGACTGCCACCTTGAGACGCGTTTCCATCCGCGCAATTCTCCCGATCCAGTCGGTCACCTCAATGGGCGCAAACGTCGGAGCCGGCATGCGCGCCAGGAGCGTGTACGATGCCATGAAGCGCGCGAGCGACGCCGATCGACCCCCAATGACTTCTAGCCCGCGATCCAGATCCTCCTGCCAGTCATCCGGTCGCGGCTCGCGCTTCACATGCTCGCGTAGCGTGTCGGATAGTGACTGAATCGGCGCTAGCGAGTTGTTGATCTCGTGGCCAAGCACCCGGAGCAGCCGCTGCCACGCCATCCGCTCCTCTTCACGCAGCGCGCGCCGCAGATCGGCGAGCACCACCAACTGGTGGGGTCGCCCGCCCTGACGAAAGGTCGTCCGCCGCAGTTGCCATTTGCTCACACCGGGCAGAAACTCGCGTTCGAACGCCCGTTCGGAATCGCCCGAAAGACACTCCTCGATGTCGAGCGCGGAGGCGGTCTTCCCGATCGCACGCTCCGACGGCTGGCCAATAAGTCGTTCGGCAGCGCGATTGATCAATCTGAGCACGGTGTCCTCGTCGAATACAAACACGGCGACGTTGATCTCGCGCATGACCGCACGTGCGAGCGCCGATGCGTCGAGTGCAGTCAGCCGCTGATCGGCCAGTATGCTGCCCAGCCGATTGAACTCGAGCAATGCGAGCCCGAGCGCGTCGCTGGTGCTCGCACCACGCGCGCGAACCGAAAAATCTCCCTCACGCAACGCCGCGGCGAGATTGGAAAGTGTTCGCAACGGATGAACGACGTACGCCCGCAGCGCCAATGCGAGCACCGCCCACGCAACAATGATGGCGGCGGTGAGCGACACGCGCGCTACCAACGCAAGCGATCCACTCCACAACAACACAAATGCCACGAGCGCACCAGGAACCGCAACCGCGATCGCCAGCCAAAGAACGCGACGCTCGAAGTGCACGGCGCCGCGCTCAGATCCGATCAGCTTCCCTTCAGAGGCCATGCGCCGACATGCGCCTGTACAACGCGCTGCGGCTCAATCCAAGCGCCTTCGCCGCATGACTCACATTGCCGTCGTACCGGGCCAGCGCCTTCTGGATAAGCGTGCGCTCCGCTTCGTTCAACGTGAGTTCTTCCAGTCGCTGCACAGTCGATGCACCACGATCGCTCAGCGCAAGATCAGTCGCGCGCACCATGTCCGCGGTCGCGAGGAGAACGGCGCGCTCGATTGTATGCTCCAGCTCACGAATGTTACCGGGCCAGGAGTGCTCCATCAGCGCCTGCATCGCGGACTGATCGAAACCGGTCAGTTGCTTGTCGTAACGTGCGGACTGGCGATTGAGAAAATGCGCAGCGAGCGCCGGAATGTCTTCTCTGCGCTCGCGCAACGGCGGCAACTTCAGCTCGATCGTGTTGAGCCGGAACAACAGATCCTCGCGGAACCGCCCCGCTGTGACTTCCTCGCGTGGATCGACGTTCGTCGCTGAAACAACACGAGCATCGATCATCCTCGGTCGCGATGATCCCACGCGCTCCACCTCACGTGTCTGCAACACGCGCAGCAGCTTGGACTGCAGATTGAGAGGAACGTTCGCGATTTCATCGAGAAACAGCGTTCCATGATCGGCGAGTTCGAAACGCCCGGCGCGATCGGTCTTCGCGTCTGTAAACGATCCCTTCACATGGCCGAAGAGTTCGCTCTCGAAGACGCCGTCCGACAGGCCACCCATGTTCACCGCGACGAACGCCGAGCGAGCGCGGGGCGATGCAGCGTGCAACCACCGCGCAACGACTTCCTTGCCGGTGCCATGCTCGCCAGTGATAAGCACGTTCGCATCGGATGGCGCCACCCTCTCCATCATGTCGAGCACCGGTCGCATGCGCGCAGACGATGCGATCAGATCCGGCATCCCCGAGCGTTTGAATGCGCGATTCTCCCGCTCGAGCTGGCGACCGGCACGGACGGCGCGCCCAAGCTCGACCTGCGTCTTGATAGTCGTGAGCAGCCGCGTATTGTCCCACGGCTTTTCGATGTAATCCGATGCTCCCTGCCGAATCGCTTCCACAGCACCGTCGACACTTCCCCACGCAGTCATGACGATGATCGGAAGCGCATCATCCAGCTCTCTGATCCGCTGCACCGCATTGAGTCCTTCTCTGCCAGACGTCGTGTCACGCGTATAATTGAGATCCATGACTACGGCATCGAGCGCCTGACTCTCGACCGCAGCAAGAATGCCGGCGACAGAGCGTGCCGTCTCGATTTGAAAACCGGCACCCTTGAGCAGGAGACGCAGGGCTTCGATTATGTCAGGCTGATCGTCCGCGATGAGGATCGTTGGCATCGTGTGTTCGGCTTCCCCTTCCAATTACCTGACCTAAGATTACCCGAAGTTGGGTAATCCGCCAATCCGCCTCATGGAATCAGAGGCGCCTTACCGCAGCGGCCGCCCAACCGCGCTCTCCAGCGCCGCGAAAGCCTTATGGTAATTGTACACGGCGTTGATTCGATCTGTCTCCGCCTGCGCGTACGCCGTCCTGGAAGTAGTTAAATCCACAAACGTCGCGAGACCCACGCCGTATTCGTTCTGAACGAAATCGAGCTCCGTACGCGCCTTGGCTGCGTTTTCCTGCTGCAGTGCGACGGTCTGTTGCGCTGTTTCGAGCGATAGATACGCGGCCCTGATATCCGCATTCAGCGCCAGTTCACTCGACTTCTCCTTATAGCGCGCGTTTTCCTTCGCTACCTGCGCCTCCTGAACACGCTGCTCCCTGGAAAAGCCGTCGAAGATCGGGAGCGAGAGCTGCGCCGAAACGCTGGCAGGCGCACGCGTAAATGAGAATGGAAACTGCGAGTTCTGCGATCTCAGCTGCGCGGCATCAGCGTCCGTGAATTGGATCGAGCTGCACAGCGGGAGCGTGTTCGACAACCCGACCGCCTGCCGCACTTCCTGCGTGGCAATGCAACTCGACCGCGCGTTTGCGGTGCTCACCTGTGCCTGGTTGACCAGAAAATTGGGATCGCGATACTGATAGGTATATCCGCCAAGTCCGGTACTCAACGTAAGCGTGGGCGTGTATTCAGTCTTCTCCCGCGCTACAGTCAGATCGGCGACACTCTCTCGAGCCCGTAACGCCACAACACCGGGATTCTGCCGACGCGCCAGAGCAAGGATGGTGTCCAGCGCCGGTAGCGGATCACCAACTTTGAGATCGCTGACGAGTCTCGTGTCTTGCGGTTCGTCCATACCCATCTGTTGAAACAACCGGAGTTTGTCGATGTCATTCTGGTTACGTTGCTGTAGTAGCGTAACCTTCTGCTGACTCAACGCCACTTCGGCGCGCCGGACATCCAGCAACGTTCCGGTACCCACCTGCTGCCGAGCCTGCGCGAGCTGCAATTGAATTGCTGCGTTCGCCACGAGTGAGTCCTGCAACTCGGCCTGCGCGAGGCTCTGAAGCGCGGTCAGGTAATCCTGCTTGACGAGCGCCGAGAGGGTCGATGCCGCGCCAGCAATATCAGCATCCACCGCCCGACTGTTTGCCCGCTGCACTCTCGGCGCTATGAACGAGCCGGCGTTGATGCTGTACTGAACGCCAATGTCGTATTGAGACTGCAACACGTCACTGTTCGCACTGAGCGACACACCATTGAAGAACTGCTGACCACCCTGCTGGTACTGGCCGGACAGCGATGCACTCAGTTTCGGAAGCAGTGCACCGAAGGCCGCGCGTTCATCAAGAGATGCGTTGCGGCGGTTGTTACGTGTCGCGAGGAAGTCGGGATTGTTGCGAGTGGCAAGCGCTACCGCCTGAGCCATGGTGAGTACTGGAGCCGATTGAGTCGGCGTTTGTGCACCCGCAAGATCGACCGCGCAACACACCAGCACAGCTATCAGAGCTGCTTTTGTACGGTGTAGCATTAGTCCATCCTTAACGACGCTATTGGATCTGCCATGACAGCGCGCCTGCTCGGTAGGAATGACGCAATAGTTGTTGCTCCACCGAGGAGAAGCATTACCGAAATCAATATTCTGGGGTCGCTCGGCCCAACCTCGAACAACATGCTGCTGAACAATCGACCCGATACGAAAGAGAGCATCAAGCCAATGAAGAGCCCCAATGCAACTGGCGTGAGCGCCTTACGCAACACCAGCCTGTAGATGCTATTGGATCCGGCGCCGAGTACCATCCGAATGCCGATCTCATTCATGCGGAGTCCTACAGAATAGGCCGTCGTTCCATACAGTCCTACGCAGCCTGTCGCGAGCGCCGTAAGCGCAAATACTACAAGCAGGACCACTTCGAAACGACGTTCGGCAACTGTGCTGGATACCACTTGTGCCATGGTCCGAACTTTCGCAACCGGTACGGTAGGATCAACGTCGCGTATTGCCGCCCGGGATGCCGAGATGACGGTGCTGGGGTTTGTTGTTGTTCGGATCAGGATCGAACCAGCGAATGGCGCCAGGTTCCAATATGGAAAGTAGATGACGAGGCTCCCTGCGTGCTCCAGACTCGTAGTTGGCACGTCCGCCGCGACCCCGACCACCTCTGCCAGCGCGGCATTGTCGCCGGCAATCAGCCGCTTGCCAAT
>Ga0207933_1001202_pt1 | contig 20708 bp, 13 predicted proteins | sample NGESurdeep092012_4_FD_184488 | JGI IMG/M metagenome (GOLD analysis project Ga0207933, IMG submission 184488) | Arctic peat soil microbial communities from Barrow, Alaska - NGEE Surface sample F53-3 deep-092012 (SPAdes) | ecosystem: Environmental > Terrestrial > Soil > Wetlands > Peat ...
GGATGGCTGGCAAACTACTTCGGCCGCAAGCGCCTGTTGATGATGAGCATTACCGGTTTCACCGTGGCGAGCATCCTCTGTGGGTTGGCGCCGACGCTGCCCCTGCTAATTTTCTTCCGCGTGCTGCAAGGCGCGGCGGGCGGCTCGTTGCAGCCCACCACGCGCGCGATCATGCTGGAAGCTTTTCCTCGCGAAGAGCGCGGGCATGCCATGGCATTCTGGGGCATCGGCATCGTCATCGCGCCCATTGTCGCCCCAATGCTCGGCGGCTGGCTTACCACCGATTATTCCTGGCGCTGGGTCTTCTTCATCAATCTGCCCATCAGCCTGATCGGCTTGTTTCTGGTGTGGACCTACGTCTTTGACCCGCCCTACATTCGCCGGACCTCGGCTCGCATCGATTACTGGGGCATGGGAATGCTGGCGATCGGGATCATGGCGCTCCAGGTGGTCTTCGACAAGGGCCAGGAAGACGACTGGTTCAGCTCGCATTTCATCGTTACCATGGCGGTGATCGCGGTGATCGGATTGGTTGCGTTCGTCATTTGGGAATTGCGGACGCCCCATCCGGTGGTGCACTTCCATCTCTTCCGCTACCGCACATTCGTGACCGGCACCTGTCTCTCCCTGGTGCTCTTCTTTTCCCTCTACGGCAGCATCGTGCTGCTTCCGCTCTTCATGCAGGAGCTGCTGAATTTTCCCGCCATCACCGCCGGTCTATGGAGCGCGCCGCGCGGGCTTGCCACGCTGGTCATGATGCCGGTTGCCGGCTATCTGATCGGCAAGCGTTGGGACATGCGCGGGATGTTGAGCGGGGGCCTGTTCGTCGCCGGAATCGGCGCGTATATGTTTTCGTATCTGAATTTGAACGCCGGCCCGTGGAACTTCTTCTGGCCGCAGGTGGTCATGGGTGCTGGACTGTCGTTCATGTTCGTTCCGCTGGCGACCATCACTGTCGATCCGATTCCGCAGCACGAGATGGGCTACGCGACCAGCCTGATCGGACTGGCCAGGAACCTGGGCGCCGGGATCGGCATCTCCGTCTTTACGGCATTTGAGGCGCGCCGCCAGCAGTTTCACCAGGTTCGATTGGCCGCCGCAACGGCGCAGGAGCACGGCACGCTTTTGGGCACGCTCTCGAAGCTTGAAGGCTACCTGGGTCAACGGAGCGAAAGCACGGCGCCGGCGCATCAGGCGGCGGGTGTTCTCTATGATCAATTGCTACGGCATGCCGCCGCGCTGAGCTATCTGGATGGCTTTCGCGTAATGGCCGTTCTCTTGGTCGCCGCCATCCCGTTTATCTGGATTATGAAGAAGCCCCACTTCAAATCGTAGGCTGGAAGCCGTAAGTGGTGAGGCCTACGGCGCCATCACCGTCCTCTGTGCCTCATGGACATTCCCACGAGAGGATTCCCTCTCTGGTTGACATTCGACCTGAGCGCATTGTAATGTCCTAGTCGAATGTCGACCCGAAAGACAAACGACCAGCTTGAACTAATGCAAGGCACTCTGGATTTACTGATCCTCCAGACGCTGGCGGCCGGACGCGCCCACGGACACGCCATTGCTTGTTCCATCGAGCGGCGATCGGACGAAGTCTTGCAGGTGGGTCATGGATCGCTGTATCCAGCGCTTCAACGCCTGCTCAAACTCGGCTTAATCGCCGCTGAGGATGGAATTTCAGAAAACAACCGCAAGGCCAGGTTTTACGGCTTGACCGCTAAGGGACGCAAGAAGCTTCTTGCCGAAGCTTCAAAGTGGCAGAGGTTTTCGGAGGCGATGGCGCGGATTCTTGCGCCGGTGGTTGAAGAGAGCTCATAGAAAAGAGGGCTCCACCATGTTTGTCTGGCAAAACCGCAGGAAGCAACTGCTGCAGGAAATCGAGACCCATCTCGAGATTGAGACGCAGCGCAACATTGAAGCCGGGATGCCGCCCGAGCAGGCGAGGCGAACGGCCAAGAAGAAGTTCGGCAATGCGTTACTGGCGGTCGAGCAATCCCGCAGAGTCTGGGGTGGATTGTGGCTGGAAAACCTGCTTAGAGACGTGCGCTACGCGGCGCGCAGCCTGGGTGCAGTTCCCGGATACACGACGACGCTGGTGTGCACGCTCATGCTGGGCCTGGGGTGCGTCACCGCAATGCTGGCGATTGTCCAGTCGGTATTGTTGCGACCGGTGGATCTGCCGCATCCGGAGCGGCTGGTGCAGATTTATACCGAAGATGCCCCCCAGGGGTTTTCCGCCGGGCCGCATGCGCTGTCCTACGAGACAATCGACGCTCTTAGGCGCAACACAAATTCTTTCGCCGGTGTGAGCGGATACAACTTGATGATGCGTCCCGTGGAGACAGCGGACGGTGCGCGCGTTGGCCCCCTGATGGAGGTGATGCCCGGATTTTTTCAAACTCTCGGCGTTTCGCCGAAGCTCGGACATCTGATCAGCCCGGAAGACGCCAGAATTCCCGTCGCTGTCGTCAGCGACGAGTTTTGGCGAGACCGGCTTCATGGGAGTCCCAAGGCGCTCGGCAAGGCGATCACGATCTCGGGCAAGCTCTGGACGGTGATCGGGGTTTTGCCCCGGGGGTTTCATCCTCCTCAAACAACTGGCGGACCCATCGTTTATCTGCCGGTTTCGCTGGATCGATCGGGCCAGGACGAATTCCAGAATGAATCGGCCGCGGTGATTGGCCGTCTCAAGTCCGGGATCTCGATGCAGCAAGCGCTCGCCGATTCGCAAAGCGTCTTGGCTCACGCCGGCCGGACGGATGCGGAGAAGCACAGGCATCTCGTGATGCGTTCTTACAGTGACCTGGTAACCGGAGACATGCGAATGCCTTTAGGCGCTCTGCTGGGAGCTGCCTTTGTGCTGCTGCTGATTGCGTGCGCCAACGCGGCAAACCTCCAGATCGGGCGCACCGCGAGCCGTATGCCGGAGATGAGGATCCGCTCCGCGCTTGGCGCCGGCTTCCCGCGGCTGATGCAGCAGTTGGTGATAGAAAATATTCTTGTTTCTTTGCTTGGCGCGGCCCTCGGATGCGGATTGTCTTACGCAGCAGTCGCGGTGGTGCGACACGCCTATGCGAACAAATATCCGCGGTTCGATGAGCTTTCCATTCATCCGCTGGTTCTGGCCGCCGCCGGTATTCTGGCGGTCGGCGTGGGAGTCGTTGCGTCGGTGGCGCCTGCGCTGAGTATTCGCCTCCATACGATTGGGCGATTTGCTGCGAGAACCGCCACGCGCAGATCGCGGCTCCCCGGCTTGCTGGTTGCGGCTCAGGTGGCGCTGACCTGCGTGCTGCTCGCCACCAGCGGTCTGTTTGTGCGCACGCTGCGATCGCTTGAGACTGTGAAGCTTGGATTCGATCCTCAGGGTGTAACGACCCTGGTACTTATGCCGGAGAATCAGCAGCAGGACCCGCAGCTCTCGCGCGAGATCGAAACCCGCCTGCTGCACAGGTTCGAAAATCTGCCGGGCATTCAATCGGTGACGATGCAGACAGAGATTCCATTTTCTGACTACAACGTGGCTCTGTACGGAACCACGGACGTTGCCGGGCGGCCCTATCACCAGGGCGATTCGGCGTATTACAGCTTTGTGAGTACGAATTTCATAAAGACGAGCGGAATTCACCTTCTCGGAGGGCGTGGGTTTCAGCCCGGCGATGAGGCGAGCGGCGCCATTGTTGCGCTGGTCAACGAGGCGTTCGTGAAGAAGTTTCTCGGCGGCCGGAATCCCCTCGGCGTAAGTCTCGGATTCCATACCGATCCGGGGGACACAGCCGCGGATCTTCCCTTTCGGCAGCCTATGACGGTTGCCGGAGTGGTGCAAAACGAGCTCCAGGGAGGAGACCTGGGAGCGCCCTATGAGCCCATGGTCTACCTGGATTATCTGCAGCTTCCGAAGAGCTCATTCCTCAGCGCGGTCTTCAGCATGAGCGCGCAATACGCCGCGCGTTCGGCGTTGCCGCCGGCAACGGTGGCAGCCGAATTGCGCGCGGTGGTGAAGGAGCAGGCGCCCACGATGGTGGAGATGAGCCTGGCGCCTATGAAAGAGCGGATCGCGCAGTCGCTGAGCCAGCGGCGCCTGGCCTTGCGGCTTGCTGCCGGATTCGGGATGGTCGCCTTGATTCTCTCGGCGGTGGGAATATACGGCGTGCTGGCATACTCGGTGGCCCTTCGGCGGCGCGAAATTGGAATCCGCATGGCCCTTGGATCCAGCCGCGAGAGGGCCGCCGGACTGGTTATCGGTCAGGCGGGAACGATGGTTTTGCTGGGGCTTGTTCCGGGATTGCCGGGGCGTGGGCTGCCGGTCATGCAGTGCGATCGTTCCTGTATGGAGTCAAGGCGCTGGATGCGGTTACCCTTGTTGCTGCCGGCGGCTTATTGCTGCTTGTATGTGGTGTCGCCGCGACCCTCCCAGCGATACGTGCGGCTCGGGTCGACCCATTAGAGACTTTGCGCGCAGAATAAGTGCAGACCGCGCCTCCAGTTATGAAGGCGCGTTGCCCGCCAAAGCCCGCAGAAACTGGCGCCCATCCATCCGGTACTTGAATGCCTTGCGTCCATCGATGAAGACTACGGGCACCTCATCGTTGTACTTCTGCCGCAACTGCGGGTCGGCATCAATGTCCACTTCGCGCCACTGAAAGTCGGCGCGGCCCTGCATCTGCGCAAGCGTTTCTTTCACGATGTCGCAGAGATGACATCCGTTGCGCGAATACACAATCACGTCGTGCATAGGCCGATTTTAAGCGCCCATCCGATCTGCCTATCGATCTTTCGCTCTCTGAGGGGGCAGCGCATGCGAAGGCTCTCATCCAGCCGTGATCCCAATCGCCTCTGGGGTCCAACATAGATCTTCAGTCCAACTCCGCGCGCCTGTGCTACGCTTCGACCATCAGTGGCCGCTTTCGAAAAAGCACCGGCAGATGTCCAGGAGATTCTCTCCAAGCCGATCCGGCAGCTCGGCTTAAAGCTGGAAGGCTCTCCGTTAGAACGCTTTGTCCAGCAGCTCTACAAAGAGTTGGACGCCAAGGGACTCAATAAATTCCGCCCCAAGTGCTACCTCACCGATGAGTGGGGTTGCCCGAACATGGAGCCGGTAATCGGAATCCCGTTCTACCTGGCCGACCCAAAGCTGCAGCGTCTTGAATCGGAGATGAACGATATAGAAGATGCGCGGCAGATCATGATGTACATGCGCCACGAGGCCGGCCACGCCTTCAATTACGCTTATGCGCTCTACAAAACGAAAGAATGGCGCGATCTCTTCGGGCCGTTCCGTCGGCCGTACCGGGATAACTATAAGCCCATTCCGTTCTCGCGCCAGTTCGTGCGGCACATGGAGGGCTGGTACGGGCAAAAGCATCCCGATGAGGATTTTGCGGAGACGTTTGCGGTATGGCTGACACCCCGCTCCAACTGGCGAAAGCGGTACAAAGGCTGGGGAGCGATGAAGAAGCTGCTCTACATGGATCGCATCGGCCGCAAACTAGGTGATGCCGCCCCAGTGGTTGCAGATGGGGATACCGATATTACCGTCGACGAAATGGATGTGACGGTCGGAGAGTTCTATCAGCGCGCGCTCGATCAGCAGCTCGCTCCCGGTGAACTTCCCCTCGACACCGATCTGCACGACATCTTCAACATATCGAAGCGCCGTGTGAAGAACGTCCGCCCGGCGGTCGATCTTCTTCGGGAGAACCGCAAGGTCCTCGTTGATAAGGTGAATTATTGGACGGGCGTTCAGCGTCCCCTGGTGAAGAAGTTAGTGGAAGCCATCGAAGCAAAAGTTAGTGAACTCGGCCTGCGTGCGGACATAAGATATGAGAAGGAATCTCTAACGGAAGTCACTGTGTACACGACCGCGCTGGCGATGAATTACATCACTCGGGGCAAGTTCATTCTTCCCTGACGGATGCTTCACGTCTGCCATTGCGGCAGTTGTGGGCCATATCGACAGAGCACAGAGGCAACATGGCAAACCTAAAAATAACGATATTGCATGACGTCTGGGAAGAGGGCGCACCGGAGCCGGAGCCCGAGCCGGTCAAGGCGCCGCGCGGCAAGAATGGCAAGCGCCGTAAGAAGAAGAAAGATCCGCTGCATGATCGCGAAGAGATCTTCGAAGCATTGGAGAAGCTGGGGCACGAGCCTTCCTATTACGTTCTCGATGGCAAGAATCAATCGCTGCTCGCGCTCGCCAAGTGCGGCGCGGACCTTATCTTCAACCTTACGGAGTCTTACGCCGGGCACGACACGATGGACAAAAACATCGCCGCGTATCTGGAGCTGCTGGACATTCCCTATACCGGTGGGGGGCCGCAGGCTCTCTATCTTGCTCAGGACAAGTCGATTGCAAAGAAGATCTTCGATTTTCACAAGATCAAGACTCCGGATTTCGCAACCTCTTATAAAGGCCGTACCGATCACTCGCACGATATCGAGTTTCCGCTGATCGTGAAACCTGTCTCCGAAGACGGCTCCGTCGGCATCGACAGCGAATCCGTCGTCGATAGCGTGAAAGAGCTGATGGAACGCATCCATTACATCCACGAGGAATTCGACAGTCCGGCGCTCATCGAGGAGTACATCGAGGGCCGCGAGATCTACGCTGCCATCCTCGGCAATGACAACCCCGAGGTGCTCCCGCTGATTGAACTCGACCTCTCCAAGCTCCCCAAGGGAACTCCCCGGATCGCCGGTCAGGACGTGAAATTCGATCATGACGCGGAGGCCTACAAGGTGACAAAATCCGCGCCGGCGGAAGACCTGGACGAGGAGACCACGAAAACGCTCCAGGACACCGCGCTCGCCGCCTATCGCGCGCTTAAACTGCGCGACTATGGCCGTGTTGATATGCGCCTGAACAAGAAGGGCGAGGTATACGTGATCGAAGCGAATCCCAACCCGTGGCTCGCCAGCGCCGCGGAATTCGCCATGGCCTCCAAGAAAGCCGGCTACTCATACACGGACATGATCGATAAGATCGTGGAGCTGGCGCACGCTCGCTCGATGTAGGCCAAAGGGAAGTGATCGAGAGCAGCACGCGCCTTTGCCCGCACTGTCTGCAACCCCCCTGGCGACCCTCGACCGAAGCCGCCGGACGCCAGTTCCTCCTCCTCGACAGATGTGAGACGGTGGAGAGTCCCGCATAGTCTTATATGAAGTCGCTGTGGAACAATACGCGAGGATGAGAAGAGTCGTGGGATGAGAAGTCGTTTGCTGGTGTGTGGAATTGCCTTGGTACTGAATGCTGTCGGTGCGCAGGCTTCACGGGCGGTATTGCCGAAGGCCCTCCATACCTTGGTGTCCGCTCCGGTGTCCGCTCCGGGGGTGGCGCGGCAACTCTTTCCCCTCAAACGTCACCCCGTCGTCGCACTCACCTTTGACGATCTGCCGGCGGCGGGAGGCCTGGCCCCTGACGAAACACGTGTCGACATTCTCACCAGACTCACAAAGGAGTTGAGGGACAACCACCTGAAAGGTGTCTACGGCTTTGTGAATGCCGTCGATCTGAACGACGATTCCGACACCCAGCAGGCCCTCCGGGTGTGGGTGGGCGCAGGGATGAACATCGGCAGCCATACGTGGTCGCATCCCTCGCTTACCAGCGAGACCCCGGCAGCCTATGAGCACAACATCGCGCTCGACGAACCGGCATTGCGCCAGTACAGCCGGAAGCGCAACTGGCACTCGTTCCGCTATCCATATCTCGAAGCGGGCGATACGGTGGCGAAACGGGAAGAGGTCCGCGGATGGCTTCATGAACATGATTATCGGATCGCCGAGGTCAGCCTGAACTTTGAAGACGACGATTGGGATGATCCCTACTTACGCTGCAAAGCGAAACACGACGATGCCGGCATTGCGTGGCTCAAGCGGACTTATCTCGAGAATGCGGCGGAGTTTATCCCCCTGGGACGCGAAGAGGAGCAGATCGCTCTTGGCCATGAAATTCCCAACGTGTTGCTGCTGCACGCCACGGACTTTACCACGCTCATGCTGCCCAGCCTGATGCAGTTGCTTCGACAGGAGGGCTTCCATTTTGCGTCATTGCCCAAGGTTGAAAAGAACCATGCCTACGCTATGGATCCCGCGGTCGGGGTCGCGGACGGCGGCACTTTTATCCAATTGGTTCTTATGCACCGCCATTTGAGGCCGCAGTCATCCGGGCCTGAGCCAGTGCAAGAGTTGAACGGGCTGTGCCGGTAACGGCAGGCGCCGGAGGCTGTCCAAGTGCGTGATATTCGTATCCCGACGGCGGTGCGCTCCTCTTAGGACTTCTTCTGTCAACGCAAACCGTAGCAGAGTTCAATCGCGCGTCGGCGAAAACAATAATTTGGACAAGATTGATTTCTTGGGCGTACTATGCGCCTTGGCCAGAAAGGCCACTCCCGTCGGGGTTTGCTGGCGGGGACCGAGAAAACGATTTCCGAGGGTCCACAGGATATGGGCGCCGGGAGCCGTTGACGGCGAGCCTTTCGGGAAAACGTGGGTCCCGATCGAGAGTGGGGGTGTTGCATGAAGCAATGGATTATGCGGTGCGCCGCGGTAGCCCTGTGCGCTGGGTCCGCCACCGTGGTGGCAGGTCAGCAGACCACGCCGGCACGGCCGGATTCACTGACGGTGAACATTGATACGAGCCAGACGAGCGATCCGGTTTCGAAGTACGAGTTCGGGATGTTTATCGAAAACATAGGCCCCCTCGTGTATCGCAGTCTCTGGTCCGAGATGCTGGATGACAGGAAATTCTATTTTCCGATCAAACCTGCCGAGCCTGCTGCCGCTCCGCGAACCGCTGGGTTCGCGGGCAGGGGACTTAGCAAATGGGTGCCGGTGAATCCCTACGAAGTTGTGGTGATGGACAAAGAGCAGCCGTTCGTCGGCGAGCAGAGCCCACGGATTCAACTGAACGCCTCCACGCCGAGTGGGATTCAGCAATCGGGCATTGCTCTAGTGAAGGGCAAAAAGTATGTGGGACGCATCTACCTTCGCGGAACGCCGGGCTCCACCGTAAAGGTCAGCCTGGTCTGGGGAAAGGGTGCGAACGAGCGGCAGACGGTCTCCTTCGGCTCGCTCACGGATACATATAAGAAGTTACCGTTGAACTTTACCGCGGGGGCCGATACCGCAGATGGCACATTCGAGATTGCAGGTACCGGTAGTGGAAGTTTCCACGTCGGCACGGCATCGCTGATGCCGGCAGACAATGTGGAGGGCTTCCGGCCAGATACGATTGCCCTCCTGCGCCAGTTGCACTCCGGAATGTGGCGGCTCCCCGGGGGCAATTACCTATCCGATTGGAGCTGGTACAACGGGGCCGGCGACATCGACAAGCGTCCGCCCACCTTCGACCATGCGTGGAATGCGATGCAGCCGAATGATATGGGCATGGACGAATTCATGACCTTGTGCAAGCTCATTGGGGTAGAGCCGTACGTCACGGTGAACGCGGGCTTCGGCGATGCGCACTCGGCTGCGGAAGAGGTCGAGTACCTGAATGGATCGGTCAACACGCCCATGGGCGCATGGCGCGCCAAGAACGGCCACCCTGAGCCGTATCACGTCAAGTTCTGGAACATCGGCAACGAGCCTTGGGGTACGTTCCAACTCGGGTATACCGACCTGAAGTATTACGTCCTCAAGCAGAACGAATTTGCACGAGATATGCGAAAAGTCGACCCGTCGATCACTTTGATCGCATCGGCGAAGATGCTGGAACCGATGGCGCTGCAGGGCGAGATGCGCGCAAAGTACGTGGATAACATGCAGCCCGCTTTTGGAACAGACATCGACTGGACGGGCGGCATCCTCAAAAATTCATGGGGGTACTTTGACGGCATCGCCCAGCACTGGTATGAATCGCCCGGCAGGCACTTCGATGTTGATCTGGCTAAGAAGCTGCCGCCCGGAACGCCCTCAGCCGCCGCATATGTGACCTACATCCCGACGACGCTCGAGTCTGCCCGCCATGCCGGCGATGTGATCCGCCGCCATGCCGAAGAGTGGGAGGGATACCAGCAGCGCTTCCCCGACATGATCAAAAAGAAGATCTTTCTCTCTATCGATGAATATTCCTACTCGGGCGGGGGAGGCAGACGGACGGGGCCGAACCTCAAAGGGGCTCTTGCCTATGGGATGTTGTTTGACGAAGAGATGCGGCACAGCTCTTTCCTCACTATGACGGCGCACACCATGGGTACATCCACCCTCGACATCACCCCAACGGCTTCCACCTTTAACACGCTCGGACTTATGTTCAAGATGTATACCAATCACTTTGTCGGCACGATTCCTGTCTCTGTCACAGGGAATTCGCCGCAACCACCAACGAAGAACCCGCCATACGCCGATGAGCCGAAGACAAGATCCGGAAGTCCGACTTATCCACTCGATGTTTTTGCCGCCCTCTCGCCGGATCATAAATACCTAAACGTCGCCGTAGTGAATGCGACGGAAAGGGAACAGAAGTTCGATCTAAAGGTCACCGGTGCAAAGGTGGAAGGGCCATCGACGCTCTGGCAACTGACTGGGAAGAGCTTGGATTCCGCCGACCGAGTCGGTCAACCGCCGCAGGCGGAGGTGAAAGAGACCTCGGTTACTGCAGGTCCGACGATCTCGGTTGCACCGATCAGCGTGAATATCTATCGGTTTCCGGTAGCTGGTGCGGCGCAGTAACGCTCCATTCCAAGTTACTGCGCTTCTAACGCGTCGATGCTTAGGATAGGGACGGTATCAAAGAACGAACGGCGACATGGATCACAGAGGAGTGTAGGGATGAAGGTGCGATTTTCACTTTTCATGGCAGCGTCAATCTGTATGGGATGTGGGGCTGTGGCTCTCGCGCAGCAGGCTCAGCCGACTGCTCCAGAACAGCTGGCAGTCACCATTGACACTCAACAGGCTTCGGCGCCCATTTCGAAGTATCTCTACGGGGGGTTCATCGAGGAGGGCGGCACGCTGGTCTCTCGCAGCCTGTGGTCCGAGCTGATCGACGACCGGAAATTCTATTTTCCAATCACATCTGAGGTTGCCAAGCCGCCCGCCGGCGCACGGGGCAGAGGAGTGTTCGGGATGCCTCTCCGCAAATGGCGGCCTGTGGGGCCGGACCAAGCGGTAGTGATGGACAAGGATGACCCATTCGTCGGCGAACAGAGCCCACGCATTCAACTCGACTCCTCCACGCCGCATGGCATTCAGCAAACGGGCTTTGCCTTAGTCAACGGTAAGAAGTATGAGGGCAGAATCTACCTGCGCGGGACGCCGGGCTCGACCGTGAAGGTCAGTCTGGTCTGGGGAGAAGGCGCGAACGACAGACAGACGGTTTCCTTCAACTCGCTCACCGATACATACAAGAAGTTTCCCCTCAGCTTTACCGCGGCTGCCGGCACCGACAGTGCAACACTCGAAATCGCTGGAACAGGCAGTGGGAATTTTCACATCGGCACTGTGTCGCTGATGCCGTCGGACAATGTGGACGGCTTCCGTCCGGATACGATTGCACTGCTGCGCAATCTTCATGCCGGAATGTGGCGCTTGCCTGGGGGCAATTTCCTTTCCGATTGGGATTGGCACAATTCAGTGGGCGATATCGACAAGCGTCCGCCCATGTTCGACGATGCCTGGCACGCCATGCAGACCAATGACGTTGGGTTGGATGAATTCATGACGCTGTGCAAGCTCATCGGAGTGGATCCTTATATCACCGTGAACGCTGGCTTTGGGGATGCGCATTCGGCCGGCCAGGAGGTTCAATACCTGAACGGAGCCGCCAACACGCCCATGGGAACATGGCGCGCAAAGAATGGCCATCCCGAGCCCTACCACGTGAAGTACTGGGATATCGGCAACGAGCCTTATGGATCATGGCAACTTGGCCACACCTTCCTGAAATATTACGTTCTCAAACATAATGAGTTTGCAAAGGAGATGCGCGCGGCCGATCCATCGATCACGCTTCTCGCCTCCGGCGCCATGCCTGACGAAATGACGGTCGAGGGCCAGGCGCGTCTCATCCATCCGGACGATCCGCAGACTCGTTTCGGTGACGACTCCGACTGGACGGGCGGACTCATCGCCAACTGCTGGGGGAACTTCGACGGTCTCACCGAGCACTGGTATGTCCGCCCAGGCAAGCGCTTCGACTACCAGCACGCAAGGACTCTGCCGGCGGATGCTCCCATAGAGGGCGGATACGTTCCGGTGCAGGAAACCCAACTCGAGGCGATACGCCATCCTGCGGACCGAGTACACAAAAAGTCTGAGGAATGGGCTCAGTACGAAACGCGATTCCCCGAAATGCGCCAGAAGAGGACCTTCCTCTCCATCGACGAGTATGGCTTCGGGCGCGGAGGTCTCGAGACGACTCTGGCTACCGGGATGGTCCTCAACGAGATGTTCCGGCACACCGATTTCATGAAGATGGCCGCCTACACGATGGCCGTTTCGACGCTCAGCTACAACGCCACGGATGCCGTTTACAACTCAAGAGGTCTTTTGTACAAGATGTACCGCGATCACCTCGGAACTCTGCCGGTTGCAGTGTTCGGAAATTCACCGCAGCCTGTACCCAAGTATCCGCCCTATGGGGCTCAGCCAGCGACGAGCTCCGGCAGCCCCACCTATCCGCTCGACATGGTTGCCGCGTTTACCGCGGATCACAAGTACCTGACCATCGCTGTCGTTAACGGTACGGACTCGGCACAGAAGTTTAACTTGAATGTCGACGGCACGCGGCTGGAAGGGCCATCCACCCAATGGCAGCTAAGCGGAAGCAGCATGACCGCGGACAACCTGGTGGGGAAGCCCCCACAGGTCCAGGTGAAAGAAATTCCGATGGCCAACGTTCCGGAGACGATCACGGTTGCGCCGGCAACGGTTGATATTTATCGCTTCCCGGTAGCTCAGTAGGCGCAGTGACGCCCGCTGGCCGAGCTACGGCTCTCCTAGCGCGTCGAATCCTCGGGATAGCGAGCTGGATTGACATACGCGGCTTTTCGCCAAGAAAAGCCGCACTCCACCCGGTCGGTGAGACACAGCAGCAGGGAAATGCTTTAGCCGGCGGTTATCTCCGTGGGTTGCGCAGCACCTTCCTCGTCTCTGCCAGCCGAATCCCCTTGAGACATTGCATCTTCAGTGGGATTCGACGTCTTCAGGAGGTCGCCGACCTTCTGCCTAAGTTCTGCAACCTCCTCTCTGAGCCTTGCCACTTCTGCTTCGAGTTGAGGCAGGCGTTCCTTGTCTCCGCGAGCTTCTGCCGCAGGCTGGGCAGTGTCCATATTTTCAGGCTCACCCGAGAGCAGATGGATTGTACGCGGCTCCTTCGTCCCAGCTTGCCGCGGCAGCATCTTCGCCAGCGGGGGATCGTGCTCCATCAGCCGGTCGACGGCCGATTGCACATCGCTGAGCTGGTCAAAGTGGTGCATACGCTCTGTCCTGCCGCGTAACTCGCCGGGCGTCTGGGGACCTCTCAGGAGCAAAAGGCAGAGCACGGCATTTTCGGCTCGGCTCAAGTTGAAAACTTCCTGCATGAGGTGTTCATACTTGGGCACCCGGCCATCCGTGCTTCGTGAGGGGCCGGCGAGTCCGAGATCTTGAAGCGCGTGCAAGGCTTGGCGGACATCGTCCTCATCGAGATTCATGACTGGCTCTCGATTGCTCTTTTGATTGCAGGCGGTCACTATGGCGTTGAGAGAGAGCGGGTAATACTCGGGCGTAGTGATTTCTTTCTCGATAAGCGCGCCGAGCAGCCGTGCTTGAACTGGATTGAGCAGGACGGTCATGAGCGATAGCCCCTCAAAAGAATACGGCTTTTCAAGATTATTTTGGTAAGGCGCGCGGCGTCAGCGATCTCTGACAACCGCTCCGTCGATCCCGTTTCCCGGACGAAGCGTCTGCAGAGCCGAAACTGTGTGCTGAACGCCTGTTTCAGGTTTACGGTGCTGCGGTGGCACCTTTTGGGGAGCTGGAGGGACCTCTTGCGACAGAGAGTCCTGGCGGTCACGGGGAATCCTGGAATGACCTCCACACAAGGCTGCGTAGCGGTTGCGCTGCTCCTGTAACCAATCAACCATGGTCAGATTTCGCTTCAGGCGGTGAGATGAGTTGGTCGGGACGGGCAGATTTGAACTGCCGACCGGCTCGATTCGAGGCTGTTACGAAACTCTAAGGGCACGTATTCAGAGGCGATTTGTGGCCCGCGAGGAGATGCCGACTTATCAGGACCCTTGCGGACGCGCGGGCGGCCCACCGTGATTGAGCAGACAAGAACTCAGGCACCACCGATGCCCCCTCGCATCGATGGACAGTACAGCCCTTCCTGCATGCTTCAAATAGTGTCAAACGGGCGCGATTGTATAGAATTTCGGAGACGATGCTTCAAACCCCCGCCCAGCTCGAAGCCGCCGGACTTCAGGTTATCGACCTGTCGGATGAGTCAACCTACGCGAACCGACGCTTGCATTCAAGGAACGGTTCGATGCAGATGGAAGGGCTCCATCGGCTAGCCATAGCTTTCGTGGAGAACGTCAACGAGAGACATTGCTTAAGCAAGCGGCGGCCACCGCGGCCATGGCAATGGCGAATGACCTCGCTCACCAGATCCTTACGGCTGACCCATTGACGTTCCGGAGGCTGACTGCATAAGACTGTCATCATATGCGGCGAAGAGGCTCGGCCTCATTCCTTGTTGGCTCTGCTAGAGCCATTGTGATTCGAGACGCTCCAGCGCCATAGGGATTGCTCAAAGGGCGACGCGACATTTACGAATTGGGCGAGCCTCTATGCCCGAACAAATCTTTTAACAGTGTGCTCTTCCGCCCAGACGAACGATCACGAGCTAGATGACTCTGCGTCTGCTGCAAAAGTTTCCTGATTGTTTTCATGGGCAGCCGAACCTCTCCCATTTTTCAATGAGTCTACGCCTACGGGATTCGGCTGTCCCGTCTTCCTTGCAGCGCTCTTGAAAACCGCGTCTACGCGTATGATGCTCTCCAAATGAGGGCTATAACAGAACCATATATGACGGAATCGGAAAGCAGCGGCGCTCAATTTCCAAAATGCGAAGGCAAATCGCCCAGTGCGTCCGGTCTAGTCCAACGGTTGATGGGACAGGCAATTCTTCGCTTTCCACAGGTGTTTGACAAACTAAGGACAGGTCCGCCATCGCCGTTCTTTCGAGATTCGCACCTCGCGAATCTCTTGATGGATTTCGAGGTCCTCCGTGGAGCGTCTCAACAGCGAGTTGAAGTTGCGAAGTACATTACTGACCTCGTGCAGAAATGGTTCGTTTTTGAATCAGATCGCCGTACGCAGACCCTGGAAGAGGCCCTCGCGGTAGCAACATCGCCACTTCCTCTACGTTTAGAAACTCCGGGAAGAAACCATCAAGAGCAGGAAATTGAGATTTCGATTAAGGGCCGGAGATTTACCGGTCGCGACGGAGTACTTGGCGCGATTTCTGAACTCACCGATAGTGGAGTCATCAGTGCGGAGGCAGCCCGGGCGCTGGAATGGAGCACTAACTTTGTAGCTGCTGGGGATCACGGGGACCAACTTCGAGGTCGCAAGTTCGTGCTGCTGGGTGGAACTGCAGAACTTTCTCCTCTCGCAAACCTATTGTCAGCGGGCGCGGATGTTCTGACGACCCACTCCTCTCCAGGATCGCTACATCGAAAAATCGCCTCTGAGCTGGATAATATCGCTTATCCTGGCCGGCTTTTCTGTATCGGAGACGGGTTTGATCTATTGGTTTCACCTGGCAAATTCAGTCAGACCGTCGTCGAATCTTTCACGAAAGGAGAGAAGGTAGATGTCGGCCTGTTCGCGTACAAAGGGGGTGGAGGACGGGAGTGGCGTTTGGCTGCTGTCATGGACGGGATTGTCCGCAAGGTACTGCGACGGGGCCTGCTACGGTCAGTCACCTATTACTTATCGCCGTCTATGATTACCGAGATATCAGCCTCAACGGCGGCTCTCTCGGTGGAGCGATTCAACCAGCAATACAGTCTTGATAAACATCTTTTCAACTTGCTTACTTTCAATTCACTCTGGAAACGTAACGTGCTCGAGGGTAACGGAAGATATTGGACGCGGTCGGTCTTGCCGCATCAAGGTGCGAGCTATGCTGCTGCAAAGTTGTTTGGCACGATTTATTCCGCAGAGGTTTACTGCTCTAACTTCGAGTCGAGCGAGACAGTAATCGTTTCGGCCAATGTCGCTCCAATTACAGCAACTGCTTCGACGGACACAAGGGTGACGCGAATCGCATTTGCGCAGGCTGGACACTTCGGCATCGACATCTTTACTCCGAGTACCAGCCGGACGCTCATGTATCTGTTGTCATTGCACGACATCTTTCACCCGCCCTCTTCGAGTCAACAACTTTTCTCGAAACAAATTCATGGTGGAGTGTTTACTGCTCCTTGGGGCCTTGATTCAACCATGAAGCTCGCATATTTACGAGGTGTTCGCACCGGGAGGTGACCTATGAAACTTGTGATTCTGGCGAATGTTGCGTGTTTCTCCATACTTCGGGGTCTGGGAAGTACGGACCTGCTTGGTCTACTGGCGATTGTGATAGCGCTGTCAGCGTATCTCGCCACTATTCGCCAGTACTTCATCGAAACAAGCCGAAATAAAAAGGGTGAAGATCTAGCCAGAACCCGCACAGCTTTGCACCTCTTGTTTTGGGCTGACATGCCGATGACAGTTTCTGCAGTACTTATTGGCCTGTACGCCCTGTTCAATTGGCCTTCTTCTTGGGTGTGGGTGTTGTGGTGTGGTGAAATCATTTTCGTGTTGGCCGGCCTCCTGCTGTTTGGTTACCACGGTTACGGTTGGTGTTTGACCTGGAAACGTCATAAAAAGGCGCATTACCTGCCCATTTCGCTGAATGCTTCTACGTGTACGGATTGGAAGCGCGCCTTCGATGCGGGCAAATCAAAACACAAAACTGAACTCGGACGAGTGGTTTGGGAGGAGGAGACCGGAGAGACAAACAAGGAATGGATATTGACTGAGCTCAAGGTTAAGAACAAAGAAAATATTGATGAAGCAGTCAAAAATATGAGGGAATTCCTCGATGACATGAACGACGCGAATAGAAAAGCGGGTTTGGAGGAGCACTTTCTTGCCGAAAGGATGAAGGGAGAGCGCTAATCCCCCGGGCTTGAGCGACCGTCGCTTGGCGTGTCGATTGTCCTTTGCTGACTTTCCATTCCTAATCGTCGGAAATAATCGTCGAAGGGTGAGGAGGGGAAACGAGGCGGGTACACGCTGGACTTCAAGCGGGAGGCGGTGCGGCTTGTGGAATCGGGCTAGAGCGTCCGAAGCGACCGGCAGTTGGCCAGCAAATCTGCAGTGAAAACAGAGATTGAGAAGGGTGAGATAAATGGTTGGGATAGGCAGATTTGAACTGCCGCACGGCTCGGCTACGCTCACGCCGCTGCGGTGCGCTCTGCCTCGCCCCGTCGCATGCTTCTATTGCGCGCTTCGCTTCGCTCCGCGCTGATCGAGGTTGGGGTGCTCGCGGCCGGCAGTTCTACGGTACATCCGCCGGTCCAATACTGAGATTTTCTGAGGAAGGTGATTGGTCGGGACGGGCAGATTTGAACTGCCGACCCCTCGCACCCCAAGCGAGTGCTCTACCAGGCTGAGCCACGTCCCGACGGCAGCAATTTCCACTCCGAGTTTACACGAGCCTGCGACTTTGAGCGATCTGAAGGGCGATCGTGCACCGAGCTCGTCTCATCAGACTTCCATCAAGGATCGGCCCGCTCTAATGGCCGGGTGGGACGTATTCCTTGGGCAGCGAGGAGCCCTCGCCGAAGAAATACTGATCCATCTGTTCCACCAGGAACTCCTGCGCCTCGCGTGTCCAGGGTTGCAGGCGGTACTCGTTGAGCAGCATCTTTTGATGTTCCAGCCAGCCGGCCCAGGCCTTCTTTGAAACATTTGCGTAGATCTTCTGGCCAAAATCGCTGTCAAACGGCGGCTCGTCGAGCCCCTCCAACTCCTCTTTGAAGCGCGCGCACATCACCATCCGTGCCATTTTTGGACTTCCCCTTTCCGCCTCTATCCCTATTGTAAAAGACGATCTCCTACCCTTTGCCGCGGCGCTTACTCTTATTCCGGAGCTTGCCCTTGGACCCTTTGCCGCCGTGCGCTTTGCCGCCCATTGGTTTGCCGTTCTGGACTTTCGCAGCATGCGCGCTGCGCTTGGCCGCTTTGCGTGCTCGTGCGGTGGCTTTGCCGGACTTTCCCGGAGTCGCGCCCGGCCGGCCCAGATGCATCGGCGCCTGCTCCAGGATCGAAAACTGCAGACGCCGCTCCGCCGCATTCACGCGATCGAGGACCACGCGCACCCGGTCGCCCATTGCGTAGCGGCGGCCGGAGCGCTCGCCAATAATCTGCCGCGTGTTCTCGCGATAGGTATAGTGATCGCCCTCCATGCTCATGATCGGCACCAGCCCCTCGATGAACAAATTGTCCAGCTCGACGAAGCAGCCGTACTTGGTGACGCTCAAAATCATGGCGTCGAAGTCCTCGCCCACGCGATCCTGCATGAACTTGACCTTCTTCCAATCCATCAGCTCGCGCTCGGCGTCGTCGGCGCGGCGCTCGCTCTGGCTGGTCTCCTGGGCAATCGCGGCCAGCTCGACTGTGCCGAGCGGCGCGGAACTCTCCGCCGATGCGTCGCGGAAATCAGCTCCAGTTTCGGCCTCAAGCCGGGCGTTCTGTCGATGCCGCTTGGGCGGATGCGCGCTCCCCGCCCAAGGCAGCTCTTGCTCCGCGAGCGTGCCGTGCCCGCTCTCGCCCGAGCGCAGCAGCGCCTTCGCGATGCGGTGCACGATCAGGTCCGGGTAGCGCCGGATGGGCGAGGTGAAATGGGTGTAGCAGGGTGTCGCCAAGGCAAAGTGACCTTCATTCTTCTCGCTGTAGCGCGCCTGCCGCAGCGAGCGGAGCATCAGGTGGGCCAGAATGCGCTCCTCAGGTTTGCCTGCAATTTTTCGCGCCAGCTGCTGGTACATGCGCGGCGTCACCGCAATGTCGCCGGGAATCTCATGCTGGCGCGGAGCATGGCCTCGCCCTCTCGCAGCCTCGCGCCGGTCTGCCTTCATCGTCACACGCTTCACCGGAAGCGGGCCTAGCCCCAGCGAATAGCCGAAGGTCGCGGCCACATCTTCAAACTCGACCACCCGCCTCGGCTCCGGCTTCTCGTGAATGCGGTAGAGCGAGGGTGCGGCCAGCTGTTCCAGCCAGGAGGCGACGCATTCATTGGCCGACAGCATGAACTCCTCAATCAAGCGGTTGGCCCAGCTTCGATCGGAGCGAACGATGCTCTCCATGCCTCCCTGTTCGTTGAACTCAATTAGCGGCTCGGGCAGGTCGAAGTCGATAGAGCCTCGGCGCTGGCGCTTGCGTTGCAGCAGACGAGCCAGCTCATACATGCGCTCAAACTCCGGTACCAGCGCCTCGAATTGCCGGCGTGTGCGCTCGTCGCCCTCCAGTGCGGCGTGTACCTGGGTATAGGTCATGCGCTCGGCGGAACGGATGACGCCTTCGGTGATCTCGAAGTTCTCGATCTCGCCTTCCGCATCCAGGTGCATGATGCAGGAGAGAACCAGGCGGTCTTGCTTGGGCCGCAGGCTGCACAGATCGCTGGAGAGCTCTTGCGGCAACATGGGAACGGCGCGGTCGGGAAAGTAGACAGAGGTTCCGCGCAGGCGGGCTTCCAGATCGAGGGCGGAGCCGGGGCGCACATACTGAGCAACGTCGGCGATGTGGACCTGCAACTCCCAGCCATCTCCGTGCTTGCGCACCAGCACGGCGTCGTCGAAGTCCTTCGCCGTTTCGCCATCGATGGTTACGATGGGCAGCCCGCGGAAGTCGCGGCGGCGCGCAGCCTCCTGGCTGTCCCAATGGGCGATGGAGCGCGCCTCCTCCAGCACGGTTACGGGAAAGATGTGCGGCAGATGGTGCTTGCGGATGACGATTTCGACGTCGACGCCGAAGTCGTCTTCATCGCCGAGGATCTCGATCACGCGGCCGCGGGCGGTGCGGGTCAGGGTGGGCCAATCAAGAATCTCCACATCGACGATGAGCCCTTCCAGATCAAGCTGTGCGGCGGCGTCATCCGGCCGTGCAATGGCCGCATCACTTCGTGCGCCCGCGGCATCGGGGCCGGCGGCCACTCCGGAATCATCCTCATGTCCGGCGCGTGGGGCGTGCGGCCGTGCAATGGCCTCCTTGCCCAGAACCCGGTGGGGACCCATGCCGGCGGCTTCCAGCGGCGTCTCCATGCCAAAGGGAATCAGAATGGGCTGCGTCATCCGCTCGTCGGAGGGGATCACGGTGTGGCCGCGGGCGGCATCCGTCCGGGCGTAATGAAAACGTCCCACCACGGTCGGGTTATTGCGGTTCAGCACCCGCACAATTCGTCCCGAGCGCCGGCCGTCGGCTCGCGGGGCCGCCAGCTCAACCAGCACGTGGTCCCCCTGCATCGCCCCGCCCATCTCGGTTGGGGCAATGAAGACATCGGCGTCCATGCCGGATGCGTGAGCGTCCGGGCGCACGAAGCCATAGCCATCGCGATGTAGGTCAAGGCGGCCGGCGGCGAGATTGCTCCGGGAGTCGCTCGCCGCTACGGCCCAATGGTCCCTATCAGGCTTGGTCAGATCGCCGCGCGCGGCCAGGCGATCGAGCTGTTG
>Ga0207933_1001204_pt1 | contig 20686 bp, 18 predicted proteins | sample NGESurdeep092012_4_FD_184488 | JGI IMG/M metagenome (GOLD analysis project Ga0207933, IMG submission 184488) | Arctic peat soil microbial communities from Barrow, Alaska - NGEE Surface sample F53-3 deep-092012 (SPAdes) | ecosystem: Environmental > Terrestrial > Soil > Wetlands > Peat ...
CAGAACTTTACCAGTTGGATGGAACCATCAGAAATTTCAAAAAAAATCCCTCAGAAAAAAAAGAAAATAATTCTTTACTTGTAACAGAATTAGAAAAAAGAAGATCTGAAATTGAGAAAAAATTATCGCCCGATTCTAAACTTTTATTGGAGGAATGGGATGGAACAAAAGCACTCTATCAAAAAGATTTTTTTGAATACAATGTACGTGGTAAAATTATCAAACAACCATTATTTACTGAATCGCTTTCACATACGAAAATTCCAAAAATCTCTGTTCCAAAATTTAAAGATTGGGGAGATATTTTGAATTGGCAATTGCAGGAAAATTTCCCGGGAAAATTTCCTTTTACTGCTGGAGTATTTCCTTTGAAGCGCGCGGAAGAAGACCCGACCCGAATGTTTGCCGGCGAAGGCGGCCCGGAAAGAACGAACCGCAGGTTTCATTATGTAAGCGTTGGCCAGCCGGCAAAGCGCCTCAGCACAGCATTTGACAGCGTTACGCTTTATGGCGAAGATCCTGAATCACGCCCTGATATTTATGGAAAAGTTGGTAACAGTGGTGTGAGCGTTGCAAGTGTGGATGATGCCAAAAAATTGTACAGTGGTTTTGATCTGTGCGATCCAAAAACCTCTGTAAGCATGACCATCAATGGTCCGGCGCCAATGTTGCTCGCCTTTTTCTTAAACGCTGCCATTGATCAGCAGTGTGAAAAATATATAATTGAGCAGAAATTACGGAAACGTGTAATCGAAATTATTGAATCGAAATATAATGGAGTAGAACTTCCCAAATATATTGGTGTAAATGGTGAACTTGTTTTTCCTGAAAGCGGAAAAATGCTTGGACATTTACCGAAAGGTAATGATGGTCTTGGTTTAAGATTACTGGGATTATCAGGTGAAGATGTTTTGGATAAAAATATTTATGAAGAAATAAAAACAAAAGCACTATCCTTAGTACGCGGTACAGTGCAGGCAGATATTTTAAAGGAGGACCAGGCGCAAAATACCTGTATTTTTTCAACAGAATTTGCTTTAAAATTAATGGGTGATGTGCAGGAATATTTTATCGAACATAAAGTCCGAAATTTTTATTCTGTCTCTATCAGCGGTTACCACATTGCTGAAGCCGGCGCCAATCCTATCACACAGCTTGCGTTTACACTTTCAAACGGTTTTACGTATGTGGAATATTATATGAGCCGCGGAATGAAAATTGATGATTTTGCGCATAATCTTTCTTTCTTTTTTAGCAATGGAATGGACGCTGAATATAGCGTTATTGGAAGAGTAGCGAGGAAGATTTGGGCAAAGGCAATGAAGTACAAATACAAAGCGAATACGCGTTCGCAAATGCTGAAATATCATATTCAAACCAGTGGAAGAAGCCTGCACGCGCAGGAAATTGACTTCAATGATATTCGTACCACACTCCAGGCTTTATATGCGATTTATGACAACTGCAATAGCCTTCATACAAATGCCTACGACGAAGCAATCACCACGCCAACGGAAGAAAGCGTACGTCGCGCTATGGCGATTCAATTAATTATCAATCGAGAGTTGGGAACCGCTAAAAATGAGAATCCCAACCAGGGAAGTTTTTTGGTTGAAGAGTTGACTGATTTAGTTGAAGACGCCGTGATGGCGGAATTCAACCGTATTTCTGAAAGAGGCGGCGTGTTGGGCGCGATGGAAAGAATGTATCAAAGAAACAAGATACAAGAAGAGAGCCTCTATTATGAATCGTTAAAAAATAATGGCGAATTACCACTTGTAGGTGTCAACACATTTTTAAATAAAGAAGGCTCGCCTACGATACTTCCGGCTGAAGTGATCAGAAGCACTAAAGAAGAAAAAGATATTCAAATTGAAAATGTGAAAGCATTCCAGGAATTACATAAAGATAAAAGCGCATCAATGTTAAAAAGTTTACAGAATGTAGCTATTCATAATGGAAATCTATTTGCCGAATTAATGGAAACGGTGAAGTATTGTTCACTCGGACAAATTACTCATGCGCTATATGAAGTGGGCGGTCAGTACAGGAGGAATATGTAGGTGCAATGGTAGATAGTAATTTTTATTCCATAGTAAATTAACAAATAATCAAAATTTGTGTTTAGATATTTTAGAATGTTCGTGTGATAGAATGAATGCGTCCGATGCAAAAAGACTCCCGACAAAATAGCTTGCCTTTTCTTGCCAAAATTTCACAATAAATTACTTTATGTCATTCCTTTGTGGTTCTCTTTATCTTTTCTTTTCATACTGTTAACACCAATTCTAAATCTTTCTTAAATCATTGGTTCAATTGTAAACGTTTTGTTGTTTATAATATGCAAAAGATAGTTGGGCACTGGCTTTGTGCGATTCCAATTATATTTTAATCAATAAAATTACTACTATGAAAAGACACTTAATAATGCTATTGGGTTTAGCATGCATGTCGTTTATTTATACAGGATGTACCAAAGAACCTCTTAATAATTTAAGCGATGAGGAATCCAGAATCTATATTACAGATCACGATTCGTCAGTAAACTTTACTAATTATAAAACGTTTAGTATTTCGGATTCTGTAGCTGTAATTGACAATGGACAAATGACTAAGCATTTAGATGGCGTAGATTCTGCTTACATAAGCGCTGTTACTAAATATATGGAACAATACGGCTATACACTCGTTTCCAACGAACAAAATCCTGACGTAGGCGTAGATGTGAACCGCATAATAAGCACCTCTACAGGCGTGATAAGTTACGGTGATTATTGGGGGTCTTATGATTCTTATTGGGATCCTTATTACTGGGGTTATCCAGGATATGGATATTATGTTCCATATGCGTATAGCGTTTATCAAATCAAAGAAGGGGCTATTTCTGTTGATATGCTTGATTTGAAAAATGCATTACAGGATAAAAAGATCAACGTGATATGGACTGGATTAATTCGTGGTTCTGGGATTTTTTATCCGACGGTTGCCGATAGCCAGGTAAAGGCTTTATTCGATCTGTCGCCTTATTTAAAAACTAATTAAAATATTTAGATATGAAAAAGTTTAAAATTATATTAGCTGCATTCGGTATGATATGCATGTCTCAGTCAGTTTCAGCACAAAAGAACACTTTCAGTCTGGATCTTAATTACAATTACAGCATGCCTTTAGGCGGTTTCAAATCAGATATTATCAGTAACAATTCGCCCCGCGGTTTTATGGTTGGTCTTATGTATTCGATTAGCGATAATTTATCTGTAGGTTTGGGTTTTGGTTTCCAGGATTATTATCAAAAATATCCGAGAGCATTGTATCCGTTAGGCAAATCACAGGAAGTATCAGCGGTATTGACTAATTCTGTGCAAACCACTCCTATCTTATTACAAGCAAAATATTATCCTCTTTCTGCAACCTATTTGAAGCCTTATATTTCGTTAGGCGCTGGCGCAAATATTATTGCTTTTAATCAATATCTTGGAGAGTTCGGAAGCAGCGCAACCAATGTAGAATTTCGCGCTCAAGGTGGCCTCGGATTGATGATTCCTTTTAAAAAATACAGTTCATCGGGCATCAACGTAGGAGCTATTTATGATTATTCGCCGTATAACAAGAATGGTTATCACGATCTTAACAACGTCAATTTTCAGGCTGGAGTAATTATCAATTTGAAATGATTGAAAATAAAAATGTTCAAAGCCTTCGGAATATGTACGGGGGCTTTTTTATCACTAAACAGAATAAAATGAAAATACATACGTTTCATTTTTATCATTCATTTAAAAAAGTGAGACCATGATTGTAAAAGAAATAGTTTGTGAATTGCTGATAGCGATTCATGTTGTGCTTTTTATTCAATCCAAGAGAGAGAAATATATTGAGAGATAAAAAAATGGATTTATTCCCAGTCAATTTTATTCACGTCAGTATTCTGCTGAAGCCGTTGAATCAGTTTGTTTATTTTTCCGGATTCAACGCTTTCAATTTTTAATTGGATAAAAAGACCTGGATCCGTTGTTATCAACAGAGAAACTCACAAAACCAACATTTTCTGCTTCTAAGTCCTCGAGGATTTTTGTGGTGTCAGCATTTGATTTGGCTTCGATGGTCAATATTTTTTGCTTAAACTTTTGAGTTATTTTTCTCTCTACAAATTGGAGTGCCCATAAAATAATAAGTGCAAACCCTGTGGCGACGCCCGCGGCAAGATACATCCCCCCGCCGGTAGCGAGGCCGATAGCTGCCACTGTCCATAATCCGGCTGCAGTAGTCAACCCACGGATTCTTCCTTTATTCATAAACAAAATAGTGCCCGCACCTATAAAGCCAATTCCACTAACTACCTGCGCAGCAACCCTGGAAGGATCAAGTATGATATGATCGCCGCCTAATACATCTTTAAACCCAAAAGATGACACCATCATTATTAAGGCAGAACCAATACTAACCATCATGTGGGTACGCATTCCAGCAGTCCATTCCTTTCTTTCCCGTTAGAGGCCGATTAACCCACCAAAGACACTAGCCAGAAACAGTCGAAATATTATTTCTTCCCAGGAGTACATAGTTGTTTTTTGAATAAAGCTGAAATTATTAATGTCCCAAAGTTATTTTCTTTAGAATAAAAAGAAGAATTGATAAATGGTTATTTCGATTTTTATTCGCTGAAAAAAATAAAAATTCGCTTTTGCTTGCAATTTTCGTTTTGATTTTGTTTTTTTGTCCTCTGCTCATTTTTCCAATCCCTTTATTGAAGAATTCATTTTAGTCCAAAAGTTTTATCCTGATAAACTTTATCTCATTTAACTAAAAAAAATTAAAATGAAAAAGCTTCTGATTATTATCTTGTTTACAATTGCACTTGGCGCAACTATTTCCTCATGCACTTCGTCTAAAGCGGGTTGCAAGGTGAACGCCAATATGGTCGGCTACCATTAACAGCGCTCCTGACTTACACCTGATCTCCCTTACTACCGTCATTTTTCCAATCCCTTTATTGAAGAATTCATTTTAGTCCAAAAGTTTTATCCTGATAGACTTTATCTCATTTAACAAAAAAAAATTAAAATGAAAAAGCTTCTGATTATTACCTTGTTGACAATCACACTCGGCGTAACTATTACCTCATGCACATCGTCTAAAGTGGGTTGCAGGGTAAACGCCAATATGGTCGGCTATCATTAAAAATAGTGTATTTGCAATTTTTAAAGGCTATCAATCCCGGTAGCAAGACTTTTACTTTGATTTTAACCTATACTTTTTAGACACTTTTGGGTCATTAAAATATTCGTCCAATTTTTCTTTGTCAGTACCGGCATCTACTATTTGCACGTCTATAAGTTGAAGCTGTACTTGCTGCAATTCATCCTTCATTTTTGCAGTCTTGGTAATGATTTCAGGATCTTTATCTCCTATCAGCATATTGTTTGTCAGTAAGTATTGCAATCGTTTAATATTGTTCCTTACCAACGACGCTGCGTTCAAATCATCATTTTTATCGGGTGCTACAGCATTCTTTACCGGTACCAGCGCCACGCCTACACTTGGCAGAATCGCACCATAAGTGTGCAGATTAGCGTCTGGCAGCGAAGTTAAAACAGTACCACCGAGAGCTGTAGATGCCGAAGTAAGGTCAAAAGTGGTTCTGGTGCCCTTTGTCTTTTTTAACTTTTGATCAAGATCTTTAAATGTACTTTTTAAATCCAATATGTATTTTTCAATTATATCATTGATTTTGTTGTATTCTGCTAACCGAATAGGATAATTGATACTTTCATTTACGGTCACCTTTACAGTTGCGGTATCCCTATTAAAAAATTTATCTGCTCCGATAAATTTTATTACAACTGTCTTCTGTTTTAAGTTTTCATTGCTTTTTATAAAATCATAGGGAGCTATCCACGTAAAGAAATCACCACAGTGGGCAACAGGAGTGGAAGAGCTAATAGGATAATTGCAATAGTACGTGAGCGATTCTAACGGGAAACTTCCATCCTCACATTGTAGTTTAAAACTCAATGTATCTCCTTCATCAATAATCAGATTATCACTGACAGTGGGTTTTATTTTGGAAGGAACGATATCGGTATTATAAAAAAGTAGTGTAAAAATGGTGTCCACATGGTCCTGCGGATTGTTTAGATTTTGGACACCTAGGTCCACTTTATATTCATGGTCGTATTTTAATTTGCCGGAGAGAAAAAAAGACTTCCCAGCCTTAAAATGCAGTGTGCCATTATCTTTATTAATTTTTAATCCTACGGGCGAATTTTTCAGATACCAATAATAATCGTAAGGATTTTTATTGATCTCAAATTGATAGTCTAAAGTAGAATCGACGTGTAGTGTGAAATAGGGGCTAAAATTTTTTATGCGCAGAACGGTATCCGCCACTTTTACAAAAATGGTGTCTTCAGGCGGTAAATGAACTGTATCCTCTAAGTTAGGAGTCGAATTACCTTTGTCAATTACCTGGCTTTCAGCCAACGTTGAACATAAAAGGAAAAATATCAATGAAAGAAAAACTTTACCACAAGCATTTTTTGCCATCAGACAAAAGTATAAAACTATTTGTGCCATTTTTCCAAAGAAAAATAAAAAATTGCATAAAATCGCATATGTCATTAGCATGTCTTTTATAAACTCTTAGCAAAAATAGCTTATGCAGGAATATTAACTTTAGGTTCACGTTTTAGGATTATTAGTCTTTTTATTTAAAGGTGTTTTCTGAATCGATTTTTTTCTTTTTTAAACGCCTCTAAAATCGGGATTTCGTTTTTCAATAAACGCTATCACGCCCTCGTTAAAATCTTTGGTGGTGGAGGCTTCCTGTTGCAAAATGTCTTCAGTATGTAGTTATTGTTCCAGATTTTGTTCCAATGACTTATTAAGTGCTTGTTTTGTAAAAGCCAATCCCCTTGTGGGCGCAATGGAGAGGGTAAAAGCTATTTTTTCTGCCTCAGCATTAAATATCTCATCCGGAAAATATTTATAAATCATTCCAAGTTCATCTGCCTTTTTAGCGCTTATTTTGTCACCAAGCATCATGATGGCCGATGCTTTTTGAAATCCAATCAGGCGCGGCAAAAAATACGTACCGCCACTGTCGGGTATTAGCCCAATTTTACTAAACGCCTGGATAAAGGAGGCCGATTCAGCAGCAACCACTATGTCACAACATAAAGCGATATTAGCACCAGCTCCGGCAGCTACTCCATTTACAGCAGCGATAACCGGTTTACTCAAATTTCTGATCTTTTTGACAATAGGATTGTAATGCTCTGACAAAATTTTTTCCATCCCGGGTCCATTTGGATCGGACACTTCAGACAAGTCCTGGCCAGCGCTGAACGCCCGACCAGCACCTGTTATATAGACACAACGAATGAACATACTTTTTTCAGATTTATCCAGCGCTTCCTGAAGTCCCAGCGCCATTTCGCGGTTGAAAGCATTTAATTTATCCGGGCGGTTTAAAGTGATAAAAGCGATGGAGTCTTTTGTTTCAAAGAGAATGGTATTCATAGCAAAATAAAAAAAAGTTTAAAATTGTTTGTTTACTGCTTTAGGAGAATTTGTTAGTCTTAATGACATTTAAAATAATCAAACGGTTCCCTGCAATCTTCGCATTGATAAAGCGCTTTGCAAGCGGTAGAACCAAATTGACTGATTAGCTTCGTGTTCATAGAATTACAATGAGGGCATCGCACCGGAAGGTTATTCAAATAGTCTAAATCAACTATTTTTGAATTGGGTGGCGCTATTCCGTAAGACTTTAATTTTTCTTTTCCTTCTTCAGTCATCCAGTCTGTAGTCCATGCCGGAGCAAATTGATGCGTTATTTTTATTTCATCAAACCCACTCTCCAATAATGTTTTTCTAATGTTCATTCCTATAAAATCCATGGCGGGGCAACCGCTATAGGTTGGTGTAATAACAATCTCTGCAATTTGATTTTCAATATTAACTTCCCTCACGATTCCTAAGTCAATAACAGAGAGTACGGGAATTTCAGGATCAGTTACAGTCTTTAAAATCTCCCAAACTTCTTTCTGCGTTTTTTTTCTTGCATGTTGAGAAGTAATATTTTGAGATGTTGTATTCATTTTTATCAATCAAAATTTATCAAGACGAAGTCACTAGATTTATCAGGCGGATACCGTGAGATCAATTATATGCCAGGTGAATTTACCATTCCAATCCAGGATAGGTCCGCTGCATATACTGCATTTCTGCAAGAATATAACCTAAATGTTCTGTATGGACTCCTTTTTTACTACCGCTTTGCATCCAGGCATCTTCCGGCACAGTAAGTGTGGCTTCGGCTAAAACACCCTTTACTTTGTCAAGCCAATTTTTTTTGATGCTCCTAACGTCAATGGTTACTTGTTGTTCATGGTTTAATTCAAATTGAGCAGGAACAAACATTTCGCCGGTGTACGGCCAGAGATAATCAATTGCGGCGTCCATTCTTTCTCTGCTTTCTTCGGTCCCATCTCCAAGTCTCATTACCCAATCGCCACTCCATTTTACATGGTAGGTCACTTCCTTCAACGATTTCTCCGCGATCGCAGACACTTGCTTGTCCGAACTATAAATTAATTTCTGATAGAAATAAAATTGCCATGCACTGAAAAAAAACATTTTTCCAATCGTTTGCGCCCAATCACCATTGGGAAGCTCGGTGATTAATAAATTTTTGAATTCAAATGTATCTCTTAGGTAGGCAAGGTCATCTTCTGTTACTTTTTTTTCGGTATTTTTAGAATTCTCTATGTCAGCCGCATATTGATAAAAATTTCTGGCTTGCCCTATCAGGTCTAATGCGATATTACTGATCGCAATATCTTGTTCAAGCATCGGCCCATGGCCCGTCCATTCACTTAACCGATGCCCCATTATTAAAGAACTATCAGCAAGGTGAAGTGTATAATCCACTAAATAGTTTCTGTCAATATTTGTTGGTTTACTGTGCATTCTTAAATCATAATGTCAATCTTACATATATTTTAATTCATCCGGCAAATCATAAAAAGTCGGGTGGCGATATATTTTATCATTCGCAGGCTCAAAAAAACTTTCAGCTTCATCGGGATTAGTGGAATGGATATATTTTGATTCTACCACCCAAATGCTAACGCCCTCCATCCTGCGGGTATAAACATCACGTGCATTTTCTATGGCCATTTGAGCGTCAGCCGCATGAAGACTTCCCGCATGCTTGTGTTCCAAACCTTGCCTGCTGCGGATAAAAACTTCCCAAAGGGGTTCTTCTTTTTGAGGATCCATTTTTTAGAGTTTAAACTTTCATGATTAAAATTTTTTATTCAGACTGTTTCTAATATCACCTCTTTATCTGAAGTTTTATTTTTGTGTTTAGCTGCATACACCAAACTAGCTTCTCTGACCCAGGCACCATCTTCGTGAGCCTTTACTCTTGCTGCCAGTCGTTCTTTGTTGCATGGGCCGTTTCCTTTTATTACATTCCAAAATTCTCCCCAGTTAATTTCGCCAAAATCGTAATGTTCTCTTTCCTTATTCCATTTCAAATCTGGGTCAGGAATGGTAATTCCTAAAATATCCGCCTGTTCTTTGCAGACGTCAACAAACTTTTGTCTTAACTCATCATTCGTAAATCGTTTGATTTTCCATTTCATACTTTGTACTGAATGTGGTGATTGCTCATCGTTAGGGCCAAACATCATGAGACTAGGCCACCACCAACGATTGAGTGCGTCTTGTGCCATGGCCTTTTGTTCATTGCTTCCCCGGCAAAGTGTCAATAGAATCTCGTAACCCTGACGTTGATGAAAACTTTCCTCTTTGCAAATGCGGACCATTCCTCGTGCATAAGGTCCATAAGATGCCCTGCAAAGTGGCACCTGGTTCATGATGGCTGCACCGTCTACCAGCCCAGCCAATAGCACCCATATCTGCCCACGAAAGAGTTGGATAATTAAAAATGGAAGAATATTTGGCCTTTCCGGAGAGCAATTGATCGACCATTTCTTCACGCGAAATATTTAATGTTTCCGCGGCGCAATACAGATACAAGCCATGACCAGCCTCGTCCTGAACTTTAGCGAGTAGAATGACTTTTCTTCGCAAAGAAGGCGCCCTTGTGATCCAATTGGCCTCTGGCAACATTCCGACTATTTCGCTATGTGCATGCTGGCTTATTTGGCGAATTAACGTTTGCCTATATTCATCCGGCATCCAGTCTTTAGGCTCAATTTTTATTTCAGCCGCTATCTTCCGATCAAAATTTTCTAATAATTTTCGGGTATCCATTTTTAAAAAAGACTTTATACTCAAAGTTACTGATTTTAAAAGCGAATCATCTGCCCGTGCAGTTAAAACAAGATTTTTGGAAATGGAGTTAACATTGCTGTCCGTAAGCCAAAAGGGTCGTAAATTTTCATCATTAGAAAAGGTAGTCTTTTATTTCTGATCGTAATCCACTACTACTTTTTTGCTTCTGGGATGTGACTGACAGGTTAAAATATACCCTTCTTTTACCTCACTCTTTTCAAGCCCGTAGTTAGCTTCCATTTCTACTTCACCTTCTATAAGCTTCGCTTTACAGGTGCAGCATACACCGCCTTTGCACGCAAAGGGAAGGTCGGCACCCTGTGCCAGGGCGGCATCTAAGATAACCTCTCCATTATAGTCAAGCGAAAAATCAAAACTACGGCCGTCAATTTTTACCGTGATCTCGCTTCCTGTTTCAGGAGCTTCAATTGTTGGTATAAATGTTCTTTTATTTATCCGAACCGGCGTATTGAATAGCTCAAAATGAATATGTTTGGGTTCGATTCCCCATCCCTCTAAAAAATCTTTAACACTAAAAATCATTTCCTCGGGACCACAAATAAAAAAATCATCAATAATTTTGAAATTAATTAATTTAGAAAGTTGGTTGCATTTAGAAACATCTATTCTTCCATAATTAAAGTCTGTATCAGTTCTTTCCCTACTCAAAATATGAAATACCCTGAATCTTTTTAAGTACTTATCTTTTAAAGCGTCTATTGCTTCCCTGAAAATAATAGATTGTAAATTTTTATTCCCATAAACAAGGGTCACGCAACTGTTTTGCTCGGTAAGAAGAATTGTTTTTATAATAGAAATGACAGGAGTGATCCCACTGCCTGCGGAGATAAAGACATAATCTTTTCTATTAGCGATGTTCACTTCTGTAAAAAAAGTGCCTGTGGGCGACATCACTTCCAGCAGATCACCTTTCCTAAGTTTCTCGTTGGCAAAAGTGGAAAACATTCCACTTTCAACTTTTTTCACAGCGATTGTTAATTCATTCTCTAACGGGGAACTACAAATGGAGTAAGACCTTCTGAATTCTTCGTCTCCTGCGAAATGTCGAATTGTGACGTTCTGGCCTTGTTTAAAAATAAAATCTCCTTTGTGTTTCTCCGGAACATCAAAAGTAATCACCACGGCGTCCGAAGTATTTTTTTGAATGTCTTTTATCGCAAGTTTATGAAAATGTAATGCCAATCGGTTCAGTTTTAAATAGCTGCGAAGTTACGTCATCGTTAAGTTTCAAACATTACGCTTTCCGGATAAAAAACTACGGATATTGTTTCATCGTTATTTTGCGCTGTCTAATGCTGGCTTATTGAAAAAGAAGAATAGTTATTTTTGCAAAATCAAAAGATTTCGTTTCATGCAGCTACAGTCAATAGATGTTGTTAACAATATTACTTCTTCCGAGTTCAAAAGAAAATATTATCAGCCCGAAATACCGTTGGTTATAAAAGACCTTGCTAAAGAATGGCCTGCGTATAAAAAATGGAATTGGGAATATTTCAACGAAATCGTCGGCGATAAAAAAGTTGGGCTTTATAATAACGTAAAAAGTGACGCCTATACCCCTATCAATACTGCGGATGATTACAAAACGTTCGGTGAATATGTTGATATGATACAGAAAGGACCGGCCGGATGGCGCATTTTTCTTTTTAATATTTTTGATCATGCACCTCAGCTAATTGACGATTTTACCTGGCCGGAACATCTAATGAAAGGATTTGTAAAAAAATATCCGATGCTATTTACCGGCGGCGAATCGTCTATTACGCATATGCATTTTGATATAGATCTTTCGCACATTTTGCATACTCAGTTCGCAGGGCGAAAAAGAGTTCTATTGTTTCGCCATGAGGAACAACACAAGTTGTACAGAAAGCCCTTCGAGGTTCTGAGTCTTGTGGACTTTTCAAATTACAGTTCGGGGAATGGCAATCCCGATTACGAGAAATTTCCTGCATTGAAGCATGCCGTTGGCTATGATTTGATTTTAAATCCCGGAGATACTTTATTCATGCCTGCTGGATACTGGCATCACATGGAATATATTGACAGCGGATTTGCAATGAGCTTAAGAGCGTTACAAAGTTCTTTCTCCGGTAAAGCACAAGGCATCTGGAATCTTTTCGGAATGAGAAGTATTGATACTATTATAAAAAAAACAGCTCCCAAGTGGTGGTATGAATATAAGATTAAAAAAATTGACCAGTTAGCGCTGGAAGAAGTAAAGAAATTTTCAAACTAAATTTTAGAAAAATTATTTTTATAAATAATTTATCCCTAATTTAGCGGCCCATCCTAAGTTTCCTTTTCCTATATTAAAAAAGACCACTAAAAACCCAGTCTTTGTAATTCCACGTATTAAACTTTTTCTGATTTATTATTGCGTTGTCAATATTAGATATACTTTTTTTAAACGCTTTCAAGAAGAATTTTAAAATTTTTCTTGTGGTTTCAGAGGTAAGCAAGGCCGGTGATTTTCATCACTGGCCGTTTTTTTAAGATTTCTCACTGGTGACGACGTTAAAATTCCGTATTTCACAAAGTATAATTTCCTGGCATTACTTTGTATTTATTAACTTTGGAATTCATAATGTTATTAAAATGAATAATACTGCATTAGCTCCAGAAACCTTAACTGCGAAGGACTTTACGACCGATCAGGAAGTAAGATGGTGTCCTGGCTGTGGCGATTACTCCATTTTATCCCAAGTGCAAAAGGTGTTTCCCACATTGGGAATTCCGCGCGAAAATTTTGTAATTATTTCTGGTATAGGGTGCAGTAGCCGTTTCCCTTATTATATGAACACATTCGGCATGCATAGCATTCATGGGCGGGCAACAGCGATAGCCAGTGGTTTGAAAGCGAGCAGACCAGAATTAAGTGTGTGGATTGTGACGGGCGATGGAGATTCTTTAAGTATTGGCGGAAACCATACGATTCATTTACTTCGCCGGAATTTTGACGTAAATATTTTGCTTTTCAACAATGAGATTTACGGCCTGACCAAAGGACAATATTCACCTACCAGTGAACAGAGAAAAATTACAAAAAGCTCTCCATTGGGAAGTATTGACCATCCATTTAATCCTCCTGCCCTGGCATTGGGCGCTGATGCAACGTTTGTAGCCAGAACAATGGACAGAGACCCGAAACATTTACAGGAAATGTTGTTAAGGTCTGCGCATCATAAAGGTGCTTCTTTCCTGGAAATTTATCAGAATTGTAATATTTTTAATGACGGTGCTTTTGAAGTATTTACTGATAAAAAATCCAAAACTGAAGAAACTTTATTTCTTTCTCAAGACCAACCATTGGTTTTTGGTACTGAAAAAAAGAAGGGAATTAAATTGGCCGATATGAAGCCGGAGGTAGTGGAATTAGATGGAACGATAAGTGAAAATGACCTTTGGATACACGACGAAAAAGATCTTTACAAGGCTCAAATACTTACCAGGTTTTTTGAAAATGCCAAAGCTGAGCACCATTTTCCAAGGCCATTTGGGGTATTTTACGATGCTGACAGGCCATGTTATGAAGATACAATGACAGAACAAATAATGGAATCAAAATCTAAAGCCGATAACAATTTAGACCGCCTGTTACGCGGAAGAGAAGTATGGAATATAACTGAATAATTTAGGATTAGTTCATGTTATTCAAGAAAACGAATGGTCGAAGAACCTTATTCCCCAACGTCTCTCTTACTACCTTCCTGTTGGAAGTAATTTTGTACTTGTTTATATTAATAACCTCATAAACCGGTACAATATTATCCATTTTTTCAACATAAAATAACAACTCGTGCAAAAGTTCTAATTCATGTTCGATTGATTGGGGGGTTGATTTTTCTTTGAACAAGACCAACAGATCGCGATTGAATTTGTCCATCTTAATTGGGGTTTTAATAACCAACCATTCCGGTTTTAGCAGGACAACCGCATTTGCCTTTGTGCGAAGCAGTGCAACTTATAGCAAGTACGGATAAAACAACTAATAAAATCAGAAAGAGCCTGGTTAAATTTTTCATTAAAATAATTTGAATTAGTCCTGATTTAGAAATTGGACACCTTGGATTTACCATTCAATAAATAAGGAATACCAATTACTAAATCAAACTCTAAATTAAACTATTTTCACCATTAATTATTGCAAAATTTTTATAAAGGTGACTGACTTTAACAACCAACGTGCGAAACCGCGGATCTTAGTGGCACCTCTGGATTGGGGATTAGGCCATGCAACGCGCTGTGTTCCAATAATTCTGGAGCTTGTTAATCAAGGATGCGATGTGTATATCGTAGGGGATAAAAGTATATTTTATTTATTAAAACAAGAGTTTCCTTCTTGCGTATTTTTACGGTGCAAAGGTTATGAAATCAAGTATGGAAGGGGCAAAACATCCTTTTTTTCAACTCTTATTTTGCAGCTTCCAAAGATAATTTTTACTGTAATTAGAGAACATCGATGGTTAAAAAAAACGGTGAAAGAACACCAAATAAACGCCATTATTTCCGATAATCGTTTTGGAATGTATCACAAAAAAATTCATTCAATTTATATAACTCACCAACTTCAAATAAAAACGGGAAGTGTGTTCGCTGATATTATTGCGCAAAAAATCCACTATTTTTTTATTAATAAATATTCGGCCTGCTGGGTACCTGACGAAAGGGAAATTGGTATTGGAGGCGAACTTTCACATCCGAAAAAAACACCAGCTAACATTGATTACATAGGTATTCTATCAAGATTTCATTCTATGTCAACCGAAAAGCTTTATGATATCCTTATTACAATCTCAGGACCCGAACCGCAACGAACTCTTTTTGAAAGAAAAGTTTTAGAGCAGTTGAAAGAATTTTCAGGGAGCGTTCTTTTGGTGAGAGGTTTGCCGGATTCCAACAGCATGTTGACATCAAACAACCCTCTGGTCAAAATCGTAAACCACCTTTCCGCAGCGGAATTAAATGAATCGTTGGAACAGTCAACAATGATCATTGGACGAAGTGGATACACTACGATCATGGACCTCGCGGCTTTAAAGAGAAAAGCGATTTTAATTCCCACTCCGGGACAAACAGAACAGGAATATTTAGCAGAATACCTTTTTAAAAGAAACTATTTTTTTTGTGTTGAAGAAGAGGAATTTTCAATTGAAACTGCGTTAAAAGAAGCCTCTTCATTTGAATTTAGAGCTTTTTATTTTTCTTCTGAAGTATACAAAAAGTCTATAAAGGAGTTTGTGCTATCATTAAAATCAGTCAATTTTGCATCTCAATAATTTATTTTGAATTCACATTTGAAGGCGCATCTGGGACTTTTGGGAACCAATCTTTTTTTTGCAATTAATTATAGCGCCATTAAGTATTTTACAAACAATCATTATGCAGGGCCCTTTGGTATTAATATTATTCGTATTGCTGTTAGCGTTATCTTATTTTGGTGTTTATTTTTATTCAAAAAGCCTGAAAAGAAAATTCAAAAGGAAGATATTCCGGCTTTTTTATTGTGCGCGCTTACCGCGATTGCTTTAAATCAGATGCTTTTTATTAAGGGGCTGGCCTTTACTTTTCCTATTCATGCTGCATTACTTACGCTTATTACTCCTATTCTTATTGTGATTATAGCAGCAAGAGTTTTAAGGGAAAAAATTACGCTTGCAAGATCTTTTGGCTTATTGCTTGGGGTTTTAGGAGCCATTTTGCTAATTACTACCAGGGAGATAAGTGTTCCGGGAGAGAATAAAGTTTTAGGAGATATTCTTGTTATTCTAAGTGCTGTTGCTTATACATTTTATTTTATCCTGGTAAAACCGCTCATGAATAAATACTCGTCTATTCAAGTGATACGATGGTTATTTACTTTTGGCTTTTTCATGATACTTCCGTTTTGTTTTCACGAATTTACCCAGATTACCTGGCAGATTTTTACAATTAAAGATTGGTTTTTTTTATTTCTGATTGTAGTTCCGGGTACTTTTCTTGCTTACATTTTCAATGTTTATGGCATACAAAAACTTAACGCTTCTACAGCCGGGGCATATATTTATTCACAGCCTGTTTTTGCAGTATTGATAGCGATGGTCTTTTTAAAGGAAGAACTATCACTTGTCAAGATCATTGCAGCATCTCTGATCTTTGGCGGGGTGTATTTATCAAATGCAAAAAAAGATATTTGAGTTCAAATTTTGCTTTTTTATTGTTTTACTGCGATCTTATTTCAATAAAAATACGTTTTGTAAAAATTTTTACAAATCATCTCCACCGCCTTCTTTATTATATGCTTTTATAAACAATGCCCCAAGATTTTTTTGTGGTGGGATGTAATCCTCAAAGGTTTCTCTTGTTTCCCGGGATGTATGGCTAAAATAAGTTTCAAGACCACTCCACATCTTGCGCCAGTCAATATTATCGCCAGCTCTAAGCGTGTTATCAAGTGCGTCAATTATTGGCTTATTCACGTCTTTTGCCCCTGTTTGCTTGGTAGAGATAATATGGGCATTAGGGCAATATTTTAAAATTGTTTTCAAATTTTGGTAGCCACCACACGATCCAAGCATAATAATTTTTGCATTTTCGGGAAGCTGCTTAATCGTATAGGGAAGATGATAGCTGTGCCCCCGATGTATTACTATGGATGGTTTCAATCCTTTTGAGTCAAGATAATTGATCAAATCTTCCTGTGCGTCTGCATCCTTATCTGTTGCATTATCTAATGGAAGGTTAGCAAATATCCAGACGGGTTTTCCTTTTCTGGATTTTATTTCGATCCATTCACTCTTCATGACAATGCTCCAGTCGCTGCTCGGGAAAGAAGAAAGATAACTTGCATAGGACATTTTTCCATCTTTATCTCCATAAAAAAATACCTGTTCAATAATACGTCCGGAGTCGTCGGCGAGATAATTATAATCTACCGTGTAAATAGGAGGAATGCCAATTGCTTTTGAAAGATCAATACCATTTTTTGGATCAGCAGAAAGGAATATAGTTTTCAAAAGCCTATAAATTTTGCGTCCACGTTCGTTATCTTCTTTAATACACCGTTGTTCGTTCCATTCTACATTTTTCAACATGGACTGTTGAAGCGCAGGATTGGTAATACTTCCGTAAGAATCTGCCACATCCACCGCATCCTCAAGCGTGCCGGTTGTTTCCAATTTAGCAACGAAAGCTTGCATTAGCTTCTCGGAGTTTTCAGGCATTGTCTTCAAAAATTCATCCAATTTATTGTACCCCGCTGCCATTTTTATAAATTTCTTAAACCTGTCGAAATGCACCGACATCAATAGTGAATCCCCATGCGGAGTCGGTCCCATTTTTTGAATCATTCTGTCAAAACTATATTTATAGCTTGAAGTGTAAATGTCATTTTCCCCCAAAACCATCATGTAATATAATTCCTGTGCATCCAAGGGTTGTAGAGCTTTAAACCTTACAGCGGGATTCGGATTTTCGTGTAATAGATTGATGGGAGTTATAAAATGCTGAATGGCTTTTGTTTTCAACATATCTACTAAACCGTTGGCTCCATACATCGCAACAGGAGTGTCTCCATGTGTTACGCGATCGTAATAATCAATTTCTGTTTTTACCAGTAAACTGTAGTAACCAACACTGTCATAAGTCTTATCGGAACTTCCCGCTACTTTCGTGACATCGGCCATCGTTAATTTACCGCTGATGAGTTCATCCAAAAAAGGGAAATAGAACAATGCCCGGTTTTGAGCGCTCAATTGAACTATTGTTTTTATCCTCGGATCGTCTATTCGTCTTATCAGCCTTCCCTGTTGGCTCCCTGAAGATTGAGCGTAGGAATACAACTGGCTTGGGCTGTTTTTAAACGCGTCTATTACGAGGGTATCTGCAAATGGCTCACTTACATAAGGGCCTATGTTTGCTAATATCTTATCAGGATATAAGGCACAAAACTTTCTAAACAAAATAATTTTACTTTCAAGGTACCCAGCATTATCTTCAAAAATTGTCGCATTTATTAACCCCACTTCGTACGGTACTTTCTCTATTAGTGGAGCCATACTTTCTCCTTTAATATTTGCATTATAAATTTCATGAAAATTCTGAACGAGCAACGGTGCTAACGATGGGTTTAACTTATGTGTTTTCCAGTTATTGATAAAGTCTTTCAGCAGATCGTCCAGGTAACGAAGATATCTTACCTTATCATTATTAGTTGGTATGTCGTTATTGATCTCAATATCATTTCTAAGCACATTTACTTTTCTAAAGATGGCATCCGTTACCTGCAAATTCACATCAGGATTGCTGCTCACTTTAATCATGCCGTCGAGATGTCCATCGGCCTTATCTGCAAGCTTTTGTTCGTCTTTTATGCGATCATGAAATATTTGCCTGCCTAAAGGGATATTAGTTGTATCATTATTTGCAAAAACTGATAACGGGAGAAGGGTAGCAATTAAAATAGAATAAAATAAAAACTTCATAGAATCATTATATATAAAAGGCAAAAATAGTTCTGTACACGTCCAAAATTACGCTAATATCTTAGCTTATTGTATGTTAAAAAATGCAGTAAATCAACAAAACTGTTCTTTTATTGCGTATACAGAACGGATCCTTTGATCAAAAATTATAAGTCCGCTTGCATAAAATTTAATCTAATGACGGAAAGCTTAAGTTCCGCTCCATCACTATTAATTGAACTTGTCAAGAGAATTATTATTTGTTTTTAGTTATTAACTGCACCAATTTATTCCCTCGTACTAACATTTTTAATCCATTTCTTTTTAAGGATATAGAAGGTTCGTTTTTTACGTAATTATCAATATCAGATTTGTACGCGGAGAGAATATCTTTATAAGAAAGAATACCAATAATATTATTATCAACTGAAGTAACGGGTAATAAATCAATATTTTCTCTTGCCATTATTTCTACGGCGGTTCTAAGGCTGTTAGCATCTCCGACTGAAACACTATTTCTTTTGATGAGTGAACCTATTGATTTATCCTTCGGATGATGATTACTGAACAAATTTGATGAGCTAATGATTCCACTGAATATATTGTCCTTGTTTACGAGAATGAAATAGTTGCTGTTGTATTCAGTCTCTTTTTCCAGCCATTCGCGCACTTCGCCAATTGTATTGTCATCGCTTATTACTAAACCATCTTCGTCCATCACGCGACTCACGTTGATCGTTTCCAATATATCCGGTTCATACGAATCAGGAGTTTTTACACCGCGTCTTGTTATTTTTTCTGTCATGATGGTGTTTTCCATGATAAAAAAAGAAACCAAGTAAGAACCAATACATGCCGCTAAAAGCGGTAACAGTGCATTCGACTGGCCAGTAGCCTCCAGGGCAAACACGATTGAAGTAAGCAACGCTCGTGAAGCTCCGGCAAACATCGCTGCCATGGCCACTAACGCAGCAAGCGACAAAGTAATTCCGGAATTAGGAAAAAAATAGAGAATACCGGCCGCCAGCAAAATTCCTGCGGCACCCCCAATTGTGAATAATGGTGCCAATGTCCCGCCAGATGTTCCGCTACCCAAAGCGATTGCCCATGAAATAAATTTGAAAATGCATAATCCAAATACAACTTTCAGGGTTAAGTTGCCAGATAAAACATCAGTAATATTATCATAACCCACACCGAGTGTTCTTGGTGCAAAATAACCGACAATACCAACAGCAAGGCCACCAATTGCAGGCCACCACATCCAATGAACCGGTAATTTCTCAAAACTATCTTCAATAAAGTAAACAATTTTGGTAGCGAAAACTGAAATAAAACCCATCACTATTCCCAGCATGCTGTAAACAAAAAGTGCTGTGTTCGACGGAGCTTCAATTATATGCCCTACAGGAAAAACAGGTCCTGGTTCAAAGAGAAAATGATGCCCTGCCGCCCCCGTGATGCAGGCTAAAGCAACAGGTATCATAGACCTTGGTGAAAATTCGAATAATAATAATTCAATAGCTAAAAATATGCCTGCGATTGGCGTACCAAAAATAGCAGCCATACCCGCCGTTGCTCCAGCGGCTAATAAAATTTTCCGTTCATTATGAGAAACTCGTGCGATCTGGCCAAGAGTAGAACCCAGCGCACCACCCGTTGCTATAATAGGGCCCTCAGCGCCAAAAGGACCTCCGGTTCCGATGGCGATCGCAGAGGAAATGGGTTTCAAATATGTAATAGTTGGTTTTATTTTACTTTGATTGGTCAGTATTTGCTCCATTGCCTCAGGTATGCCATGGCCGCGAATGGCTTTGGAACCGTAAAGCGCCATTAAACCTACAATAACGCCGCCCAATGCGGGAATTACAATGACCCATAAGCCAAGTGAATTATTTGCCGGCGTGGCATGAGCA
>Ga0207933_1001205_pt1 | contig 20682 bp, 19 predicted proteins | sample NGESurdeep092012_4_FD_184488 | JGI IMG/M metagenome (GOLD analysis project Ga0207933, IMG submission 184488) | Arctic peat soil microbial communities from Barrow, Alaska - NGEE Surface sample F53-3 deep-092012 (SPAdes) | ecosystem: Environmental > Terrestrial > Soil > Wetlands > Peat ...
CCAGACCATCTTCGTCAGCTTCCACGGACACCTGCCGTTGATCACGCAGATCATCATCGGTGCAAGTCACGCAGCCATCCATTACGGGCTTTTCGTTGCGGCGGGACTGGTGGCGGTTGTATTTTTAGTCCGCGCCTGGTTCGCCTCGGAAAAAGGCAAGCGCGTCTGGGAGTCATTGGTTTTGCGCGCGCCGATTATCGGCCCGCTGTCCGCCCAGTTTGCGATGGCGCGATTTTGCCGGATGCTGGGTACGATGCTCGGCGCAGGCGTGCCGCTCGTGCAAAGCCTGAACGTCGCGCGGCGTTCCATCGGCAACCAGATTCTTGTGGATGCGGTCGCGAAATCCATCGAGCGCGTGCAACAGGGCGGACGGCTTGGCGAGAGCCTGGCGGAATGTAAAAATCTTTTTTCCGGCTCCGTTTTGGAAATGGTTGCCGTGGCCGAGGAAAGCGGGAAGCTCGACGCCGAACTTGTCCGCATTGCCGCCGTGACCGAGGTGGACTTGGACAGGAATATGAAAACAGCGGTGGCCTTTGCCGAACCGGCGATGCTTTTTGTGATTGCCGGCCTCGTCGGCGTTATTTTCATCGGCATGCTGCTGCCGGTTTTGACAATGGGCGCAAATATTCATTAAAAAACAACACATTAAAAAATTATGAAACTCAATAATGCAAAACGAAATCAAACAAAACGGCTCCACGGCTTCACATTGGTTGAAATACTGCTGGTGGTCGCCATTATCGGCACTCTCGCGGCACTGGTCATTCCGAGAATTGCGGGCACCAGCGAACATGCAAAGGAAGTTGCAGCAGCAGCGGACATTCACGGGGGAATCAAAACCGCACTCGACCATTATGAGATAGACAACGGTTCTTATCCAAGAAGTCTCAACGATCTGCTTGTGCAGCCCGCCGACGCCAAGAACTGGCACGGACCATATTTGGATTCGCCACAACTGCCGATTGATCCCTGGCTCAATGCTTACATTTATTACTTCCCCGGCAAACACAACCAGACTAGCTATGACCTGCTATCAATGGGTCTCGACGCTAAGGAAGGAACGGACGATGACATTGGCAACTGGTAATCCAATTAAACGACAAAACCGATGCGCTTTCACACTGGTCGAATTGGTCCTCGTGATGGTGCTGCTGGTGGTCGCCATCTCGCTCGTGGCGCCGAGGATGGCGAGCTTTATGCGCGGACGCGCGCTGGATTCTGAAGCGCGGCGGTTTTTCGCGCTCACGCACGCGGGACAAAACCGGGCGGTTTCGGAAGGGATGCCGATGATTCTTTGGATTGACGAAAAAAACAACGACTACGGGCTGGAAGAAGAATCGCCCGCGCAAAAGTCCGATCCGGACGCCGAAAATTTCCCGGCAGACGGAAATGTGCAGATCGCGGTGATGAACCTGGGCAACGGCGCAACGACGTTCCACAACCTGCCGGCGATCCGGTTTCTGGCGGGCGGCTCGGTGGATGAAAACAGTCCGCAGACGATCAAGCTGTCGGGCACCGATGGCAGCGTGCTTTGGCTGCTCGAATCGGCGGATCGCAGAGGCTATGAAATTAGCGACAGCGACAAATTGTAACCGCGCGGCGGGATTCACGCTAGTGGAAGTGCTGGCCGCGCTGCTGTTCATGGCGATTGCGGTTCCGACGGTGGTCGAGGCGCTGCACATGGCGACAAAGGCGGGCGAAGTCGCCGTCCGCAAAAACGAGGCGGCGCGGGTGGCGGACCGGATTTTGAACAACAGCATGGTGACGACGAACTGGAACAGCGGCACGCAGAGCGGCACGGTGACGGAAGGCGTGACGGAATTCAACTGGACGCTGACGAGCCAGAAATGGCCGCAGGATGCGATGCAGTTGGTGGCGGCGGAAGTGACGTATTCCGCGCAGGGCAAAAAATATTCGGTGACGTTGAACACGCTGGCCAGTTCGCAGACGCCCAACGGGACGATGAAATAGCGGTGAAAATACAAATGAACAACAACGGTGCGTTCACGCTGATCGAAGTGATCCTGGCGATTGGCGTCGCCTCGATTGTCCTGATCGCGATCAATGCCGTTTTTTTCACGGCGCTGCATTTGCGCACTGCGACGGCGGACGCCGTGGACGCGGCGGAGCCGGTTGACCAGGCGCTCACAATCATGCGCCGCGATTTGCAGTGTGCGGTGCCGCCCCAGGCCAGCGGCGTTTTGTCCGGCGGTTTCAAGATCGGCAACGTGACCAGCACCGGCATCAGCGACCCGGTCTCCGCCGAGATTTACACCGCCGACGGCGCGTTGAGCGCAAACGCGCCCTGGGGCGACATCCAGCGCGTGACTTACGAATTAAAGGATTCCACGACCGCGACGGGCAAGGATTTGTATCGCAGCGTCACGCGGAACCTTTTGACGGAGACCACGCCGGACGTGAAGGACCAGTTGATGATCCGCGGCGTGGACAGCGTGCAGTTTTCCGCCTACGACGGCTCGCAGTGGGATAACTCATGGGATACGACCGACACGACCTCGGCAAACACCAACCTGCCGGTCGCCGTGCGCGTGGACATCCAGCTTGCCGGCAGCGTCAAAGACTCGTCACCCATTGAAATTGTGGTGCCGATTGATTCGCAGTCCCGGACGAACTCCACAGGCACCGTGGGAAGTTGAAATGAAATTGACAAATACCAACCTGCCAGATGAAGCCCGCCGCGCCGAACGCGCGCCTGCCGCGACGAAGTCCGGCGAAGGCGGGTCGGTTCTCATCATCGTGCTTTGGGTTTGCATCGGGCTGGTCGCCATCACGCTGTATTTTGCGAACTCGATGACGCTGGAACTCCGGGCGGCGGACAACCGCGTGAACGGCATGGCGGCGGACCAGGCCATTGAGGGCGCGGCGCGATACGTCAGCTATATGCTCGCAAATTACTCCACCAACGGCACGATGCCGACCAACTCGCAATTCACCTGCGCGGACGTGCCGGTGGGCGATTCGCATTATTGGATCATCGGGCGCGACAATTCGCAAACGGCGCCGGGCACCGACCCGGCTTTCGGCCTGATTGACGAAGCCTCGAAATTGAATTTGAACACGGCCAACTCGAACATGCTTTCCAATCTGCCGAACATGGCTTCAGTTTCAGATATTACCGGCGCGATCATTGACTGGCGTGGCACCAACGGCAGCAGCACCTACGCGTTGAATTATGCGACGCTCGGTTACGACGACAAGAACTCGCCGTTTGAATCGGTGGACGAACTGCGGCTCATCTATGGCATGACCATTGATCTGCTGGTCGGCGACGACGTGAACCGCAACGGAGTCCTTGACGCGAACGAGACAAATTCCGCCGGCGGCATGACGCCGAATTTCGGGCTGATGGAATACACGACCATCTATAGCCGCGAGCCGAATTTCCATTCGGACGGCACCTCGCTGACGAATGTGAACAACTTTACGTCGGCGGAGGACATGAATTCATTTTTTCAAACCTACGGAGTCAGCAGCGACGAAAGCGTGGCGACGGCCGTCTATCGCACTATCAAGCCGCCGAACGGACCTGCGGATCCGTGCAAGGGCGACCTGGATTTTCTTGATCGCTGCCTGAACGCGGGCATGAACGCGAATGATTTCGCCAAGATTTACGGCAACTTCACCACGAGCACGAATGCCTACACTTACGGGCGGGTCAACATCAACACGGCGGGCGTGGCCGTGCTGACGTCATTGTTCATGGGCACGACAAACATTGATCAAGACACCGCGACGGCTGCTGCACAAGCTGCCGTGGCTTACCGACAGCAAAATCCCAGCGCATTGACCTCGATCGCGTGGATTTCCCCGGCGCTGGGCCAGAATTATTCCAGCATCATGACTGATCTCGCCAACCACGACTGGATCACGACACGCAGTTTTCAATTCACGGCGGACATCGCGGCGGTCGGCCCGCTCGGGCGCGGCTACCGGCGCGTGAAATTTATCTTCGACATCAGCGACGGAACGCCCAAAATCATCTACCGTCAGGATTTGAGCCGGCTGGGCTGGGCGCTCGGAGAAAAGGCCCGCGAAACCCTTGTCGCCAACAACACGCCATGAGCAACATATTGAAAATCAATTTTAAGAAGCGCAAACGCCTGACAAGCCTGCTCGGTCTCACGCTGGACGGCAGCCGCCTCGAAGGCGTGGTGCTGCGGCGCACAAACGGCTCGCTGCAATTGCATCAGTCATTTTCCGCCACGCTCACGCTCGACCCGCTGACCGCTGCGCCGGAACTCGTGGCGCGCGAAATCCGCAACCATCTCGACGCCGCCGGCGTGCGCGAACGCAATTGCGTCGTGGGCGTGCCGTTAAGATGGGTGCTGACGGGGCAGACAGAGCTGCCGCACCTGTCGGAGGCGGACGCCGAGAGCCTGCTGCAAATCGAGGCGGAAAAATGTTTTTCCACCGACGTGGCGACATTGCGGACGGCGGATTCGCGCTGTTCCCTGACCGGCGGAAAACAATTCGTGACGTTCGTGGGGATTCCCAACAGCCAGCTCGCGACGCTGGAAGAGGTTCTGGTCGCGGCTAAATTGAAGTCCGCCGGTCTCACGCTGGGGCTTCCCGCGTTGCAGTCGCCGGGCGTTGAAAATTCCGACGGCGTGCTGGCGCTCGCGGTCGGCGAAAGCCACGTCGGTTTGCAAATCACGACCGGCGGCGGCATCGCCGCCCTGCGTGCGCTCGAAGGCGCGATTGAAATCGAAGGCGCGAGGCGCTCGCTGCACGCCGGACTCGTCGCGCGCGAGGCGCGCGTCACGCTGGGACAACTGCCCGCCGAACTGCGCGCGACGGTGAAGCGCATCCGAATTTTCGGCCCGCGCGACCTGTCGCAGCCGCTCGCTGACGAAATGGAATTGCGCTTTGGGCCGATGGGTTTGCGCGTCGAAGTGGTTTCGGGTTATGCGCCGGGTGAATTCGGAATGCAGCTTCCGCTGCAGGCATCGGTTTCGGCGGCGTTCAGCCTGGCGGCGCGGCGTTTGACGGATCAGGCGACGCCGTTTGAATTCTTGCTTCCGAAGCCGACGCTGTTGCAACAGTTCGCCACGAAGTATTCCTCCGGAAAATTGAAGACCGTTGGCGCGATTGCCGCCGGGGTGCTGGTGATTGTCGGCGGCCTGTTCATGGTTCAGGAGATTGAACTGATAATATTGCGTTCGCAATGGAAGAATATGTCCTCGAAGGTCAAGGATCTCCAGGGCTTGAACCAAAACATCCAGCAGTTCAAACCATGGTTTGATGATTCGTTCACGGGCTTGAGCGTCATGCGGCAGCTTACGCTGGCGTTTCCCGAAACCGGCACGGTCACGGCCAAGACGATTGAGATACACGACGGCAACGTGGTGACCTGCACCGGCACGACGCAGTCGCAGGCGGCGCTGCTGAAGACCTTGAACCAGTTGCGCGCGGAGGACGGCGTGACAAAAGTCACATTGGGGCCGATCCGCGGCAAGGCGCCAACGATGCAGTTCACCTTTGATTTCCATTTCAAAAACGGAGGCCAGCTATGAAAGTAGAAGAACGCCAGAAATTTTTGCTCATCCTCACCATCGTGGTCGTCGCGCTTTATGTGGGCGACCTGCTGGTATTTGAGCCGATGGGAAAATTGTGGAAGTCGCGGTCGGACACCATCAAGGAACTTCGCAAAGATGTGAAGGAGGGAAAATTCCTGCTCGCGCGCGAACCTGCCATCCGCGGGCAGTGGGAACAAATGAGCACGAACACTCTGTCGTCCAACACGTCACTGGCGGAGCAGCAGATGTTCACGTCGTTTGACAACTGGTCGCTGGACAGCGGCGCGACAGTCACGGGCATCACGCCGGAGTGGAAAAATGACTCAACGAATTACATGACTCTCAATTGCCGCGTGGAGGCTTCCGGCGATCTCAAGACTTTGAGCCGTTTTGTCTATGACATCGAAAAAGGACCGACGGCGCTGAAGCTGGACTCGATTGAGTTCAGCACGAAAGACAACGGCGGCCAGACCCTCAACCTCGGCCTGCAACTCAGCGGGCTGGCGCTGACCACACTGAAAAAATGATGAAACTGAACCAATCTCATAAAATCGTTTTGGTGGCGCTGCTGGCGTTGCAAAATTTTTTGGCAGCGGCACAGACTACCAACACCCTTGCGCCGGCGGATTATCCCAAATTCATAACGGACCGGAATATTTTCGACCCGAACCGCGTGCCGAACATGGTGTGGACTCCACTCCCGCCACGTCCGCCATCTCCGCCCGCCCCGCGCCAGCCCAATTCATTTTCACTGGTGGGCGTCATCGGATATGGCGAGGGCCGGCTCGCGGGCGTCCACGCATTTTTCGACGGCTCCAGTTTGCAATACCAAAAGGAGGCGCAATTGAACGACACCATCGCCAATTTCAAGGTGGCCGGCATCTCGGCGGATTTCGTGACGCTGGTGTCCGGCACCAACACGATGGTTTTGCAAATCGGCGAACAACTGCACGATGACACCAACGGCAACTGGTTTTTCTCGAACGGGACGACCGTGCGTTACAACGACACCGGCGGCAGCCGCTTTGACAGCCGCTATGGCAACAGCAGGAATTCAGGCCGGGGCGGATTTGGAGGACGCCGCCGCAACAATAATTTCGGCAATGGCGGCAATGGCGGTTACAACAACGGATACGGAAATTATAACAATGGCAATTTCAACCGCAGCAGAAACAACTTTGATTCGACAGCGGCAACATCAGGCGATTCGCAGGCGCAAGACCAGAATGCGACGCCTTCCGACGGCACGTTCATTCCCATTCAAGACAACACGATGGCTCCCGACAATTCGGACGTTCCGGACGACACGACTCCACCAGACAACAATCAATGACCATGAAAACAATCATCAAACTCACTTTGGCGGCGGCTCTGGCCGCTGGAACCCTTGAAGCATTTGCACAGGACGACGCGCTCGCCCGGTTGCGGGCGCAGCGGGCGCAGCAAGAACAGCAATTGGGCGGCCAGCAGCCTGCCGAAACCACGCCATCACCATCTGCCGACAACGGCACGGTTGGCGCGGGCGGCGTCAATGCCGCGACGACGGCTCCCCCCGCCGCCATGCAAATGGAGCCGGCAACCGCCGTTCAGTATGAGATTGCGGACAATAATTCCGCCGAGCCAGGAGCCTCGTTCACGAACGATGTCGGCACGAACGGCATCACGATGAACTTTCGCAACGCGCCGTTGAGCCGGGTCTTGAGCTATATGAGCGACGCGGCGGGATTCATCATTGTGCTGGACACGCCGGTCAGCGGCTATGTGAATGTCATCAGCACCCATCGCATGACAAAGGACGAGGCGGTGGACTTGCTCAACACCGTCCTGAACCAAAACGGCCTCGCCGCCATTCTTGATGGCCGGACTTTGACAATCATGACCAAGGCGCAGGCGATTCACGACGACATTCCGGTCGTGATCGGCAATGTCGCGACGAACATTCCCAAGAACGACGAAATTGTCACCCAAATCATTCCGATCCGGTTCGTGGATTCACAACAACTGGTGGTGGATTTGTCGCCGTTTGTTTCGTCACAAGCCACCATTGTCGCGAACCAGGAAGGCAATTCCATCATCATCACCGACACGCAGTCCAACATCCGGCATCTCGTAAAAATCATCGAGTCCATTGATTCCAGCGCGGAAATGGAAACGATAGTGAGGGTGTTCCAATTGAAATTCGCCAACCCGAACGACATTGTGACCATGCTTCAGGGAGTTTTCCCGAACAGCACCAGCGGTGGCCAGGCGCCGATCAGTTTTGGCGGCAGGGGCGGCGGCAGAGGCGGCAGAGGCGGCGGCGGAAATCCTTTTGCGGCGCTTTTTGGCGGAGGCGGAAACTCGGCGAACACCGGCAGCGAGGCCCGGATTCAGAAGGCTCAACAGGTCATCGCCGTGGCCGACGGGCGCACCCAGTCAGTCGTCGTGACCGCTGCGAAAGACATGATGCCGCAGATTGAGGAAATGATTCGCGAACTGGATGTCAAATCAGAGCGCGATCCGACTGTTTATACGGTTCATTTGGACAACGCAGACCCGTATTCGGTGCTGACAGCGCTGCAAAGTGCGTTTCCGAGCAGCAGCACGTCTCGCAGCAGCAGCAGCACAACGACTGGAACCGACGCGCTCACAACCCGCCAACAGCAAATGAACAGTTCCAGCAGTTCAAGTTCTTCCTCCAGCGGTTTTAGCACCACCATCGGAAGTTCGGGCGGAGGTTCACGCGGCGGCGGCGGCCGCTGATTTTAATCGGCATCAACTCAACTTTTAAGGAAAACACAATTATGAAAATGCAATCATTCAACTGGAACAAAATTCTTGGCTGCGTCCTGATTTCCATCTTTTGCACAGCAATTCAAGTCCACGCCGGCGGCGGTCGCGGAGGTGGCGGCGGCGGATTTGGCGGATTTGGTGGTGGTGCTTTTGGCGGAGGCGGCGGTGCAAGGGGCGCGACTGGCAGCAGCAGCAGCAGCCAATACAATAACAACGGATCCGTTGGCGGCGCGGTGTTTGCCATTGATCCGGATACTCACAATCTCATCATCACCGCCGACCCGGTGACGATGGAGCAAATTAAAAAGGTGATCAGCAACCTCGACGCGCCGGAGCCGCAGGTGTTCATCAAGACCGTCTTTCTCGAAGTGGACGATAACAATGCGTCCGCCATCGGTGTCCAAGGCAGCTACAACGGTGCCATTAACGGCTTCGGTATCACGAGGTATATAACTAATTACATTATGAACACACCGACGACAGTTGTTGCAAATCCAGCCGGCGGCAGCACAACAACGTTTGGGACTCCAACCATCGTGCCCACCATTACCTCGTTGACGACGAGTGCCAGCGCGAACAACAACTTTGGCCTGCCGGCATCCTTGGCGGGGACGGCGGGTCCCGGAGGCGTATATACTGTTCTTGACAATAATTTCACGGGAACGCTTCAAGCCATCGCCGCAAAAGGAAAAGCGCAGGTGTTGTCGCGGCCATCCATCCTTGCTCGCGACGGCCAGCCGGCGCAAATTGTCGTCGGTCAGGAGGTCTATCTGCCCAGCGGCGTCACCTATACCACGGTCGGATCGAGCGGCTCCACGGTTCCGAATATTAACGGCTCCTATCAAAATGTCGGGATCATCCTGAACGTCACGCCATTCATCCAGGACAATAATTTGGTGCAGATGATCCTCGAGCCGCAAACATCGCAATTAGACACCTCAACTCCCGGGCAGGTGATCGCCTACGGCAGCAGCATTATAAATTCTTCGCCTGTGTATGCGCCAAACATTGACATCCGTTCCGCCAACACCGTCGTCGTCACGCCCTCGGGACAGACCGTCGTCATCGGCGGATTGATCGGCAACACAAAATCTGCCAACACAACCAAGATTCCGTTTCTGGGAGACATTCCATTGATAGGAAATCTTTTCAAGGCAACGACCAAGAGCGCTCAAAAGCAGGAATTGCTGATTTTTGTGACGCCGCACATCGTCGAGGCGCCGTCGAAACTGGCCATGATGTCCAGCACTGAAACACAACGGTCCGATTTAATGACCAATTCCATTTCTGAACAGGAACTGGACCGGTATCTGGACCGGCTTCCTGTGAAAAAAAACTGAAGTCGCGGTTGTCTTTTCCAACCGGAAGTGGTAATTGAATAAAATTCATGGAAGCGAAACGCCGCGGCACTTTGATTTACAGCCTCCTGCTGGGGGTCTGGGCGCTCGTCGTTGCCTGGCAGGTCGAGGAGCACCACCGGGTGAAGGAGGCGGCCAAATATGATTTGCGCAACAGTTCCAAGGATATTGCCAACGACTTGAGCACCTTCATCCGCGCCTTGAGCTTTCGCGGCCAGTTGTTGCAACAGCGGCTTGAGCTGGTGCTGAATGAACGAGTCAACGTGCACACGAACGAACTCGTCAGTTCCAGCGGGCTGATTTATATCGCACTGTTGAACACAGCCGGCGAACCGATCGCCGACGCTGTGAACACCAATCTTATTCCAAATGCCGTCAAGCCAAGCGTGGATTTGACCCAGCGCGAAACTTGGACGCGCGACACCGTGACGTTTGTGGACACGATCGAGGGTGCGAGCGTCAATCCCGAAGGCACGACCAACCCGCCGGTCGTCATGCCAGGGCCACCGGCTGATTTTACGAACAGATTTCAGCGGCGCGGGCCGCCTCGGGACGACACAAATTTTGTGAACGCCCCCAATTTCACAACCAATACTCCGTCCGACACGAACGTTTTTGCCGGCAATTTCACCAACGGCCAGCCGCCTCCGCCTCCAAATTTCGAGAACCGCCCGCGTGGCGGAGGCGGCAGGGGACGTCCGCCATGGCTGTTCGGAATGTCGGACAGCGATTTCAGGGATTACATAACCCGGCACGAATTGCACGGTCTGGTGATTACCATGTCCACGGAAAATTATCTAGGGATCTGCACACGCGATTTGTGGATGCGCTTTATTATTGCATTGTTTGCCGGTATTTCGGCAATCGGCGCAGGACTGGCGTGGCGCAATACGACCAAAACTTCCGAATTGCAAATCCGCCTCATCCGTGCCAGCGAAATGAATTCGCACCTCAAGGAAATGAACCTCGCCGCCGCCGGCCTCGCGCACGAGACCCGAAACCCGCTTAACATCATCCGCGGCATGGCGCAGATGCTTTCCAAGGAGGCCACCGCGCCGCCGGAAATCCGCGACAAGGCCCGCGCCATCGTGGATGAAACCGACAAGGTCACCGTGCAGTTGAACGAATTCATCAACTACTCGCGCCCGCGCGAAGTCCGCCGCACGAAACTCGCGTTGAACTCCGCCATCGGCGAAGTGATGCGCGCCTTGAACCACGACATTGACGACAAGAAAATCAAGCTGGAAACGAAGGGCGATTTTCTTACCATCGAGGCGGATGAACAACTGCTCCGGCAGTTGCTGTTCAACCTGCTGCTCAACGCAGTTCAGGCCGTGGGTGGAGCGGGCGAAATCCAGGTCGTCACGGGCAAACAAAATGCCGCCGAGGCATTTTTGGAAATACGCGACAACGGCCCCGGCGTTCCGACCGAACGGCGGCAGGAAATTTTCAAGCCCTACTTTACGACGCACCAAAAGGGAACCGGCCTCGGCCTCGCGGTCGTCCAGCAGATTGTCCTTGCCCACGGCTGGGAGATTGAATGTCTGCCCAACGAACCCAAAGGCGCCATTTTCCGCATCACCCACTTGAAACTGGCCGCCTGAAACTGGTTTCCTGATTTCAGCGCGCCTCCCCTGCCCTTTTCAACCCGCGAAATCGCGTTGCTTTTTTCCGCAAATGGTTTTTATTGTGGGCATGACCATTTGGATTCTTGCTTTGTTGTTGCTGGCTTCGGGCGTTTTGATGGGGCTGAAGCGGGGCGCGATCCGCGCGGCGTTTTCATTTGTCGGCATCATCTTCGCCGCGCTGCTGGCCGTGCCGGTCGGAAAACTTTTCAAACCGCTGCTGCCGCACGTCGGAATTCATGACGAGACCCTGGTCTGGATGATCGCGCCGTTCGTGGCGTTTGGGCTGGTGCTGGCCTTGTTCAAGGTGGCGGGATTTGTCGTCCATCGCAAGGTGAACGTCCATTACAAATACTATGCGGGCGACCTGCGTCTGATGTTGTGGGAGCGGATGAATTCACGGCTCGGCGCGTGCGTCGGCACGCTGAACGGCACGGTGTATCTCGTGCTGCTCTGTTTCGTGATCTACAATTTGAGCTATTGGACGGTGCAGGTCGCTCCGGGCGACAACGAGTCGCGCTCCGCAAAACTGGTCAACGAGCTTGGACGCGATTTGGACAGCACCGGCATGGACAAGGCGGCGCGCTCCGTCGCCACGATGCCGGACGACTATTACAAGGTGGCCGACCTCGTGGGATTGATCTGCCAGAACCCGCAATTGACTGACCGGCTGGGGCGTTATCCGGCGTTCATTTCGTTGCTTCAGCGCGACGATTTGCAGCAGCTCGCGCAAAACGCCGACCTGACCAACGCGTGGCTGGCCCATGCTCCGATGGGAGAAATCCTGAGCCAGCCGGCGGTCAAGACGATTTTGAAAAACAACGATTTGATCAACACCGTGTGGACGACGATTGAAACCAATCTGGACGATTTGACGGGTTATCTTAAAACCGGAAAATCGGCGAAATACGATTCGGAACAAATCCTTGGCCGGTGGGATTTCAACGTCGGCGTCACCGTCGCCATGCTGCGCGAGGCGCAGCCGAACATCCCGTCCAGCGAAATGCGCAGCGTCCGCGCGTGGATGACCACATCGTATGCCGACACGGTTTTCATCGCCGGCTCCGACGGGCAGGCGTTTTTGAAAAGCCTGCCGCATCTCAAGCCCGGCAAGCCGCCGGTGACGGAGACCGCCGATTGGAATGGCTCGTGGACGGAGGACGGCGACAATTACGATCTGACCCTCACTTCCAACGGCGAAAACAAATCCATGACCGCCAAAATCAGCAACGACCGCCTGACGCTCACCGAGGGCAAAAGCACGCTGATATTCGACCGCGAAGATTAGAAGTTTTAGAAAATGGCCGGGGCTGGGAGATTTGAACTCGCTCTGCACGTTTTCACGAAAGCATTGAAAACACATGGCAATCAATAGAATCAATGGATTCAAGCGTTTTATGAGTTTTCATCAAGATGCAACAAAATGAATCAAAAGCCGTTTATTGTGATAGATAAAGATAGACGACTATCGGCTTTTGATTTCCCGCGTCGCCCGCGCGCTGCTCTGTCCATCCTCAAATCAAATCAAAGCACGCTGGCGGGCTGCTGGTGAAGCGGGGCAGGCGCGTTTGATGGCTCTTGGCCGTTGTCCATCGGTCATTGCGCTTCCGGCTTGCTGGCGGGCAATTGTGTCCGCCGCTTTTGCGGACGTGCCTGTTTCTTTTGACGTGGGCGACGCGACACTATCATCAAATCCCAGTTCACGCTGGCGTAGCGGGCGCGGAGATTCATGGAGATACCCGGCAAAATTTCAAAACTCCGATCTGTTTTAGGCGCTGGCATATTTTTTCAGAGAAAATGCCCGGTCGGGAAAAGATACCCAACCGGGCAGTTCGCAGGGGGGCAATGTGGTCGAGAATTATGAGACCCGCCACAAATCAGTTATTGCGACTTGATGATGACGCCGGCGGAAGCGTCAACCAAGGCTGCGCCGAGCATGATGTCATACGTCGCGCGCATCGTGCGGGCGTTGGCGTCCATCCATAAATTTGTTTGTATCGCCACGTCCAAGCCGGGCAAAACGGCGGTGCCGGTTTGAATCACGCTGTTGTCGGGAGTCGTTAGCGGCAGTCCGCAAATAACGCCGATGGCCTGCGGATTGCAGGCAAAGCCTTGAACGAACGGGTCTGCGCCCTGCCATTCCGTGTTCAAGCCAATCAAATCCCAGCCGAAAGCAGACCATGCGTTGTCGAGGCCGTCCAGCGTGCCGCTGCGTTGGAAAAATCCGGGCGTGTTTGAAATTTGCGAGAGATAAGTGCCGTTCAAAATGCAATTTTTGATTCGGCTTTTTTGCAGTTGCCCTTGCAATGTGGCGAGGTCAGAGAAACCGAAAGCGACAGGCGAAACAACAAGCGGCGCGAGCGTCGAGAAATTCGCCACCGTAATCGGCGCGGTAACCACTTGGATGATTTTGCTCAAGAGCGAGCCGAGTTTGGCTTCAATCAAATCAGCCATGCGGATGCCGGAATTGAGTTGCGCGTTGGTCAGGTGAAGGGGCTGCGAGTATTGGTTCACCGCAATCGTCGGGCCGGTCAAAGTGGAGTCGCCAGCCGCGCCGCCATCGTTGCTTGCGCCGGTGAAGTCCGTGGCATTAACCATCGTGTCACTGCCAGCCTGTGCCGTGGTGTTAAATTTCAAAACACCTGCGGCGAGCGGCTTTTGCGGGTCAACATCATTGGAACGCGCGAAGGCGTCCAGCGCCGTGCAACGCGGTCCGAGCTTGGTGATCGCGCCCATGATGAGGAAGTTCGTAGTGATGCCAGCGGCGAAATTATTTTCCGCACGGATGTCGCGGCCAATACGACAATCGGCCATGAGGCTCTCGAAATTTTCACGATAGGCGGCGTATTTTTTTTCCGGTGTGAGGTTTGCCGCGAGCAAGTTCCCCTCGCGTGTGGTGTGTGGTTGGATTGAATTTAACATTTTGGTTTTGGTGAATGATTGTTAGAGAAGGAGCCAGGGCAACGCGGCGGATGGGCCTTCGGCGCTTTCGGAAAGAGCAACGCGGGCTTCGACAAATTTTGCAGCGGCGCGGCAGGCGGCGGCAAAAGGGCTTCCGGTGTAGGGCAGCCCAAAATTTTCAAATCTTTCCTTTTCGGAAACTTCGAGGCTGGCGGCTTGTTCGAGTAGAACAGGCGCAACGCGGCGGGCTATCTCGCGGCAAAGTTCAATGTGTTCGCGCCAAAGCCGTTTTTGTTCTTCCGATGCGGACAGCCGGATTGATTGAAATTTTTCGCGCCATACGTCGCGGGACAAAATGCTCGAATGATTGAAGCCGGGCTGCGTGACTGTTGAATGAAGGTTTTTTTGCTGCGCGAAAAATTGCGCGTCGGCTTCGACGTTGGTGTGCGCCATGTGAACGCTTTTTAGCGCGTCGTTTTTTTCCTGCCACGCCTTGAGCTTTTCGTATTCGGTCTTAAACAGATAAACGCGCGCGGAAGAATCCAGCACTGTCAACACAAGCCGCGCATGGCCGGTGAGCTTCGCCTTTTGGTCATCATCGGCGCGGAGAAGCGCGGACACGCGCCCTAAAAATCCGCGAACAAAACTGACTTCCGGCGTGACGGTTTCATCCGGGCTTGGTTCCGGCTGCGTTGGCTGCAAATTTGTGTTGTCCATCTACCAATGCGCGTCCGTGCCCACAAAAGCTGATTTGAGCTTGCAAACATTGGATAATGGATGCCATTTTTCGCTGCGCGGTGGTGCGCGAAACGTCCATCCAAAGAGCAAATTGCGTCATGGACTTTGGGGCTGCCGGGCGTTTCAAGAGCATTGACAACACCAAGACACGTTCGGCGATTTCTTCGCGGTTGTGTGCGCCCACAAGCAGCAAGTCCAAAGTTTGAACGAGTTCGAAACGGCTGGCGTTGGTGTCCGCGTCGTCGTCCGGCGGATCGTCAAAGTAAATGTCAGGCTCGACAATCGGCACGGGGCGACCATCGGCTTCAAAGCCGGGCGGATCGTGCGGGTTGTCGAGGGCGTCGGACATTTAGGTTAGTTTGCTATTGCGCGTGGTTTGGCTTTCGGGTATCGCGTAGCGATACCAGCAGCATCTTCGGCATTTCTATTTCTTCCGAGGCGGTCATTTTCGGTAGCGGCGGTAATCAATCGCCGACAAGATTTCCGGCAAGGAAAAGCCCGGATCGGCTTTTCGACGGCTTGGACGGATGCCCGCGTCTTTAAGCCAGCGCGAAATCGTCGGCACCGTGCAACCAAGATGAAACGCCCAAAAATGCAGGCTGCGATTTAACGGCGCGTGCGGAGATTCATTTGATTTCATTGGCGTTTTAGCGATTCACTGTTTAATACCCGCGTTTATTTTTGAAAAAATGTCTCATAGAAAGACTCACGAATGTCCATCTTTCTTGCTGCCGGGCGCGAATTTGTAGGGTTCCCACGTTTTTCTGGCGGCCATTGCAGATTCAACCGCCAGCGGCCAACACAGATCGCGGTCATTGAATAGACGGTCGCGCCGCGAGCGCGTAGTGAGGCCAGCAAGTCGAATAACTCGCCGCCTGAACATTCCACCACGGCGGGTTTGTCAGGCACGCCGGGCAAGGTTGGTTGGTTGGTGGTTTTCATCGGCGCAACCTTTCGAGCGTGAGACTTTTCAAACTCTGGCTTGAACGGTCTCGGCATTTGCGAGAGACAGACATTTCACGCCCTATAAGGAGGCGTGAAAAGTGTCTCTCCATGTCTGACTTTTCAAAATTCAGGTGTTGAAAAGTCTCTGAAATGTCTCTTGAAAAGTGTCTGGTTTTCATTCGGCTTTTGCGGGTTGCGGTTTCCGGGCGATGAGTTTTGCCGCGTTCGTTCCGGCGCGGTTTTGTCGCCATTCAAAAAGTTTCCCGTCCGTGATAAGTGCGTCCAGAAACGCTCGGCCTTTGGCATGGTTGCCGTAGCGGTCTTTCCACTGGTCAATCAGGAGACTTTTTGCGACGGGCTTTTCGAGCGGCACAAGCGCGGTCAAATCTTCGCGTGTGCCTGCCCGTCTTGGTTTGCCAGCGGGCGTTTCATCCTCGGTCGTCTTGCGCCAGCAAATCACGCCCGGCTCCGTAGCATGGCCGATGAGTCGCGCAAAAGTGGTGTTGCCGTCGTCATCTTTCCAGCCGATACGCGAGCCGCGTTTCCCGGCGTGAAGTTCAAAGACACTGTGCGAGCCAAGCGAGCGGATCGCCAAGACTGCCCGCGCCCAGTTCGCCCATTCTGCGGAGCCGCTGCCGAGATAAGCGAAGTCGCCGGCCTGCCACGCTGATTTTTCTTCGCCCCGGCTCGGTTTGTTCGTGTGGTGAATGACAACGCAACCGCAGTTGAATTGAGTCAACAGCGGATTCAATAGATTACGGAGAAACGCGCCAACGTCTTTTTGACTGCTGGCCTCGCCGCCGATATAGGACAACGCCGGGTCAATCCAAAGCAAATCCGGGCGGTGCAATTCCAGCAACGGCGCGACGGTGTTATCAAAAAATGCGCGGCTTGTGCGGGCGTTTTCCTGTGCGGTGATGACGCTGGCAAAAACCGTTTTCAATTCGTCCGGCGACAAGTCGAGTCCGGCAATCACGCCGTCGCGCATCTCGGCAAGGTCGCCGTCGTCATTCTCGGCTTGAATGTAAAGCGAGCGGAGCGGGCGGGCGGGCTGAATCCCGAACATCGGACGCCCCAGCGCGAACATGATTTGCGATTGAATCCCAAACGATGATTTGCCGATGCCCGTCGGCGCGGCGAGTAGCAAACCACCACCACGGCACAAGTAACCCGTCCGCAAAAGTTCGTTCAGGTCGTTTGTCGTGCGGCGTTTCAATTCGCCCAGGCTCTTTGCCACTGGCGGTTGCGGCGCGGCAATCTCTGGCGGGTCGTCATTGCCCGGTAGCGGGTCGGGCGCGGTCTGCGGATACCCGTCGGCACCGATGCCAGCATCTTGAAAAATCATTTTGGCGGCGTCGGAATTCATTGGTTCGCCTCTTGGTTGAAATTCCAGCGCGGGCAGAGTTTTCGCCAGCGGGCGAGCATATCGGCGCGGGATTGAATCACGGGCAGTTCAATCAATGGCGTCGCGGATGGATTCGGGCAGAGATAAAGCAACCGCTGGAAACCGTTTTTGTTTGGCCGCCAGCATCCGGGCAGGCGCGTGAGCCGCACTGCCGACAAACAAGCGGCGTCCGCGCCCAGCAATTTCAGCGGACGTTTTAGCGGTTGAATCTGTGAATCCCATTCCGCCTTTGTTTTGGCGTCCAATCGAATCAGGCAATGAATAGAGCGTGAACCGCTGCTGTAAATGGCCGCAATTTTGATCGGCAGTTGCGCCACAAACGCGAGCCAATCATCCGGCGCGGCTTGGTCGGATTCCAAGACGGCATAACGAAAAGCCGTGATGGATTCTTCGCTGCGGCAGGACAGCTTGTTATCGTCGCGTGGGTTTGGATGCCATTGGCCGTCCACCGGGTTGCACAAATACCAAATGCCATCGCCAAAGTTTCCGCCGCCGCGAATCAAAGCAGGAACACGGCAGTCCATCGGCCTCTTAATGGCGACGGTCGCCAGCGGCGTTTTGCTGTCCATCTTGTCAAAGACGTGGACCAGTTCGCCGGGCGCGTAGAGCTGCGCGAGAAATGAAAATGCGTTTTGCGTTTCGGGTCGTTTGGGTGATCGTTCCCAAAGCCAGTGCCGCCAGTTGCGCGGCGGCGAAATACGGGCGGCGACGGCGCGGAGTTTGGCCGGCTCGAATTGAATGTCCGTTATTTTTTTCGGCGCGGTGTATCTGCCGTTATAGTTGCGCGGATGGCACGGCGGTTTTGAGTTGAACGCCCTTGCAACCGCCACTGCGATTTCGTTCGCGGGCTTTGGCGGGCGGGTTATGCGGGCGGCAATGAATGATTCAGCCTCGGCTGGCGACATTCCAGCGCGGCGGCAGTAGTGAGCCGCTGATAACTGCCAAGAATGGACGCCGTTGGACGCTGGCGGGCAAGGTGAAATTGAATCATGTTGCATGGTTCAATCCTTCCCGCCGAAACTGGCGACGTTTGGCGACTTGGCGCGGAGCGTATTTCCCGCAACGGTTCGTGATCTCGAAAATTTTCCGCCATGCGGAGCCGGAAAGTTTTTTGTGCGGCGCTTTCACGCCGTCCCCCTTGTGATGCTGACGGCGTGCCGGGCGAGCCATTTGTCCACGTCCACCTTGCGAATCCTAACCACCTTTGACGAAAGTTTTACAAAGGGAAGTCCGCGCGTCATTCTGAAAGAACGCACCGTGCGCGGCTCAATTCCGCCGATGTAGCAGGCGCAAGTTTCGTCGGTGAAAATTTCGGCGGCGGGATTTTGTCCGCCGGTTGTCGTTTTTGCGTTTAAGGGCGCTGTCATGCTGTTAATCAAACATCATTGCGGCAGAAAACGGATTAGCTCCTAGTCAGGGGGTAACTAGGAGTAAATTTTAGCAAGTTTATTTTCGGCGAACTGAATTGCTTGTGTCCAAGACTTCGCATTTTCAAAGCACGGGATAAACCAAGCATCTTCTTTGGTGATCGCAAATTTTCCCAACAATTCGGCGGCAGCTTCATAAGTGAATCCGGCGAGGCGCAACCGGAGCGCGGCGAGACATTTCAACGGATACGCGGCTTGCTCGACTTTTGCAGCTCTGCCAATCCGCATTTTCGGCTTTGTCCGTTTCACTTCGGCACGCAACCATTTTTCAAAGTCCGTGACGATTTCATCAATCATGGAAAGCCTGCCGTCCGCAAAAAAATCAATGTCGAGGCGGTATTTGCCGGATGAAATTCGGCGGCGCATTTCCAGATAATCTTTCCAGCCTTTCGGCCATTCCGCTGCACGTTCTAAAATAAATGTGAACTCCTGATCCATCGGCTTAAGATGCACGCGCTTGAATTTTTCATTCCATTCACCTTTGACTTTCATGCTTGTCCACGGATTCGGAAAATCCGGGCGGTGTTGCAAGATACTGATAAAATACAAATACGCTTGGAGTGTTAGCTTTTCTCCGATTTTAATAATTTGAGCCGCTATGCCTTTGGGAAAATATGAATCCAACTCGCCAAGCAATTTCCCGTTCGGCGTTTCCTTTTGCCGTTTTATGCAGGCGTCAAGAATATGCTGGCGGACTTTTTTCCCCTTCAATGGCGTTTCCAGCCAGCGCACAAGCGGCACGCGGATTTTATCGCTCTGTCGGGCGTATTCGTATTCTGCCGCTTCGCTCAATAAAATCCGGTCAGCTTGGCGAAAGTCCCATTCCGCCGCTGGCGGCAATTTTGGATTTGTTTTTTTCATGGCGTCGCCTTTGTTTGCGGTAAAATCGAAAACCATTTCTTTGCATCGTCCGCCGTCACCAGTTCTCGGTAGTGGCCGAAAACCATTGCCGGTGAATTGCCGGCCTCTAGCGCAACCTGCGCGACGTTTTGAATGGACGCGACGCGGTAGGAAATAAACGAGTGCCGCAAGGCGTTGTGTTTCAATTCGACAGCGGGCGCGGTGTCCGTTTCGGTATTGGCGGCGGTTTCGCGTGTGAGTTCGTGGTAATAGTCCGCGCCACTTGGAAAAATGCCGCCGGTCTTCGCGTGCGGTTTCAACCATGCCGCAAGGTTTGGCAGAATCGGCACAATGCGACGGCTGGCGGTTTTGGCGTTCGCCGCCGTGATCTCAATGTGGCCGCGTTCAAGTTTCACGGCCTGCCAGTCGAGGCGCATGAGTTCGGCTGTCCTGATCCCGGTGAAAGCCTGAATTGCGATTGCCGGGCGGATGCTGTCCGACGCGGCGGCGAGCAGGCGCGCGACTTCATCCGGCGAATAAATTTCAACGTCGTCGCCGTTCTTGGCTTTGATTTTCTCGGTTGCCGTTGCGGGATTGTCGCCCTTGCCGATGTAACACCGCGCCTCGGCAAACCGGAATAGCGCGGCGGCGGCGCTGCGGATGTTGCGGACGGTTCGCGGCGCGGCGTCGAGCCGGTCAAACCAAAGTTGCAAGTCGCCAGTCGTCACCGTGTCCACGTTCACGGAAAATTTCTCGGCCAGCTTGTTCAACTGGTAGCGCAAATCTTGCAAGTAGCGTTCGCTGGCCTTGCGCTTCGTTTTGACTTCAATCAGTTCGTCGGCCACTTGGCGGACGGTTCGCGCCGGGCGTTCAACGGGATTGCGCCGGATGTATTCTTTCGCGGCCTCGACGATTTTTTCCGAACCGAGAATTTTCACGGCCTCGACGTGCATCGAGGCGACAAGTTCAAGCGGCGTTTCCAATCCCGCGTTGCGGAGAATTTCGACGGCGCGGCCATAGCTGGCGGCGTCCGTGCCGCGAAAGTTTGCGGCGTTGCTTTCGCCGCTGGAAAGCAACCGGCCAATGCGTTGCGCTTCGTCTCTGGCGGCGGCTTGGTCGCTGAAACTTTGCAGG